>OGKO01000024.1_pt1 | contig 109068 bp, 89 predicted proteins | sample 1572451 | NCBI WGS metagenome assembly OGKO01 (sample SAMEA2582089, study PRJEB24529) | metagenome | biome: Human gut stool | place: China | collected 2011 | reverse complement strand
AAAGGAAATCATATTTGTCTGTACCGTTTTTCTTTCATTTACGCTGTGAATGACTTGTGAGCGGACGCTTATATTTGCCCAGTCAACGTTATGAATTGCACCACAGAATCTGCCAATTTATGTTATGGAAACTTACAGAAAAAAGTGATTGCAGGTAAATTTAAATTATGAGGAAAGATTATGGTACAAAAAGCACGAAAAGAAGATTTAGAAATACTGGCAAGTTTAGCAGTATTAATGTGGAATAGTCATTCTGTCAGTGAATTGATGGCTGAATTTTCAGGAATCATTTCCAATGACAAATCTCAATTCTTTTTGAAATATGAAACTGATATTCCTATTGGTTTTGCACAATGTCAGTTACGATATGATTATGTAGAGGGAACGACAACAACTCCCGTTGGTTACTTAGAGGGAATTTTTATAAAAGACTGCTACAGAAATAAAGGGTATGCGAAAGAACTTTTATCGGAGTGTGAAGCATGGGCAAAAGAAAACGGTTGTAAAGAATTTGCCAGTGATTGCGAAATAAATAATATAAACAGCTTCCAATTCCATAAAGCCATGAATTTTACGGAGGCAAATAGAATTATTTGTTTCACTAAGAAATTGTAAACTCGCAATTTACAGTATTGCCGAACAAAGTTCATATCACACTCAGGAGGTTATATGGAAGATTGGATTCATATAAACACAAATGATGTAATTAGCATTTTTGAAAAAGCAAAAACAGGTTTTCCGTGGGGAAATTACCCCAATGAAAATTACAGACGTTTGATACTTTGTTATAAAAATAAAATCAATATGACTGTAAACGAGTTTTACACCTTAAACGAAGCGACACATTCCTGCTGTCGCCCTTATACAATAGCACTTTGTCTTACAATCAATGAATATAAAAAAGTCTTTGATGAACAACTGGCAGCAAAAGCTTATAATACTTGATGTACTGGTTCTCGATAAATTGTAGATTAACGTATGAACTGCCACTTACAGGTAGTGTTACGGATTTTTGTAGGTTATGTCGTATTGCAGATTTTGTGGCGCGATTCATGACGTTGACCGGGCATGTATAAGCGTCCTTTCACAAGTCATTCGTAACGTAAATGAAAGAAAAACGCATAAAATCACGACTTGTGAGAGGGCGCTTATATCTGCCCCTTCACAACCTATAAAAGCACTGCAGAATCTGCGACACTACGCTAGTTAACCTCCGGTTTAGTTCTTCTTTCCAAGTGTTACAGAGATTGTCTGCTCCTCATACTGTCCGTTTGAAGATCTTGCAATTACAACATCCACTGTAGTACCTGCTGCATAATACTGCATGTTATAAGAAAGTTCTTCCATAGAAGTTACATCTTTTCCGTCAAATTTTGTGATAATGTCACCTTTCTGAATACCAGCCTTTTCTGCTGCTGAACCTTCTGTTACCTGTGCAACATAAACACCTGTTGGCATATTATATGTTTTTGCAACATCACTTGTGACATCAACACCAGCAATGCCAAGATATGCACTATTAGACTCGTCTACTTTTTCCTTGGTGATGAGTTCTTCAATAATCGGTTTTGCAGTATCCATTGGGATTGCATATCCAATACCTTCAACGGATGTATCGGAATATTTTACAGAGTTGATACCAATCACTTCACCTGCAGTGTTCAGTAATGCACCACCACTGTTACCAGGGTTGATTGCTGCATCTGTCTGGATCAGTTCTGCTGTATAATTTGTGCTGCTGGATGAATCTGAAACAGAAACTTCACGATTCAATGCACTGATCACACCAGTCGTTACTGACTGACCATAACCTAAAGCATTTCCGATTGCGATGCAGGATTCACCAACTTTTAATGCATCGGATGATCCTAATGTGGCAACCTTGATTGCGCTCATTGTATCGTCCTTAATACTGCTTAATGCAACTTTTACAACTGCAAGATCTGTAGAAGGATCTGTACCTTTGATTTCTGCGCTGACCGTATCATCATTTGCAAGAGTAACGGTAAGGCTGTTGGCACCTTCTACAACGTGATTGTTAGTAGCAACATAAAGATAATCATTATCCTGACCTACAATAATACCTGAACCACAGCTTGTGCTCTCATACGTCTTGGACTGTCCCCAGAAACTTTGGTACTCTGTCTGGCTTACATTCGTAATTGCTACGATCGAAGGCATAACCTCATCAACAATATCTGACACATCATTAGCAACATAGGAAGAAGATACTGCTGTTGGTTTTACAGTTGAATCATCTCCTGTTGTCAGAGAAGCCTGCACATTACTTGAATTTGAAGTTCCAAGGATTTTTCCGGATGCATAATTAACACCTGTCATCACACCACCGGCTACCAGTCCAAATACAAGTGCAAGTGCTGCACATTTAGCAAGTTGTTTTCCAAATCCGCCCGGTTTTCTCTCTTTCTTTTTCTTTTCCGGTTTTGGATTGTTTCCATAAGCACTACCATTGGCTCCATAGCTGTTTGTCTGACTTCCATACATATTCTGGGAAGTACTGCCATATCCGGTATTCTGCTGGCTGTGCTGTGTGCTGCCATAGCCATAGTTCATATTCTGTGTGTTTCCGTAACCTGAACCCTGTCCGTTGCTCCGGGTACTTCCGTAACCTGAACTCTGTCCGTTGCTCTGGCTGCTTCCATAAATGGAGCTCTGTGTGGAACCATATCCACCTGCCTGAGATCCTGCCTCATTTTGTGCGTTGTTCTGATTTCCATTGTTCTGCTGGCTGTTATATGAGTAGAAAGAATCAGAAGACTGATTACTGTTGTTATTACTATTGTTATTATTGTTGTAATAATTGTTATCCATAACAATTTGCCCCTTTCTCCGCAGCTTCTTTGATATCCGCTGCCTTTATCTTTATGACCTTAGTCTAGCGTCAAATTGTGTTCGAATTGTGATAAAATTATCAAGAAAAAATGTTTTTTCTCCATATATTACAACTTCAATAACATCACAGAATACTGTGATAAAAAATTAATCACGCCAAGCGCCACCGTTCCTGCAATAAAGAAATTCTTTTTCCGCTCACCCTCCATACGCATTACCAGCCACAAAATGATAAACAGATACATGAGATCTGTCAGATAGTAAACACGCGCACCTGATGCGTAAATTGTCGGTGAAAAATGCAATACAGCCTCGCTGGCAATTCCGCCAAGGAACACCATACTTATAAATATGGAATGACCTGTCACTTTCCATAATAAAATCAGTGTAAAAAGCACTGCTGCAATCCACCAGAAAAATGCAATTTTATTCTGCGTCGTCATTTTCTGCCAGGCTGGCAATTCCGTCAGACACTGTTCGATATCAATATAGCCAATTCCCATTTCAGAGAAAAAATGAACACCTGCATAAGGAAGTAAAGCCACTACGCTAAAAACTGCTGCAAGAATCTGATAGCATTTTCCATTTTCCTTTTTGCCCAGTAAAAGAATTGCAGCCACCCAGATTGCAACAAAAAAAGCTTTGCTCTCATTTGCAAAAGAAGACAGCAGCCACTGGATTGTCATAAATAAGTGGGCTTCCAGTGACAAATCCGGATACCCCGGCATCCAGGTTGTAATTTCAGATGCTACTCTGATCTCATTTCCAGGTGCCATAAAAAGCAGCACAAATGCAATAAAAGTCACAACAAGCTGTATCCATATCATGACCGGCACCTTTTTTTTCTGCATCAGAATACTTAAAATCGAGAGCACTTCAAATGCGATCAGAACCGCGCCCATCTGTTCAATCGACATCGCAGCGATAATACTACACGGAATTGTATAAATAAACTGTCTGCCCGAAAATGCACCCGTGTCAAAAACAGCATCTGCAAGCGGCATCATTGCCCACACGCCTGCCGTGAATGTCCAGGTGTAAAAAATCGAACCATTTACCCAGATAGCAGAATAGCCAAGTGTCATGACACTCAATAATAAATAGCCATTTGCCAGAAGAAGCGGATACCGGATTTCAAGCCATGTTTTCTGCAACCAGCTTTTTTGTTGTGGATTCTTCAAGTCTACTGTTTCTATCTCTCCTATATTACTATAAACAGTTGAAGAATGTTTCAAGATTTCTCCTGCGTTACTGTGATTTTCGCACTTATTCAAAAAATCCGCATAACCAGTATACCCTGCCGCTTTACATCCTAATCTTAAGATTCCTGCCGGAAGCAGCACCAGCATAACTGCATCTGCCACCCGCCAGAAACCAAGTCCAAGATTAAAAGTAAGATAAACAAGTGCTTCCGCCGCCATCCTTCCAACCCAGGTCTGATAACGCCATGATAAATATTCAAAAAATCCCATTGTGGTAGAATAATGGTAGAAATAGGTGTCATCACCGTCGGAATATCCCATCTGATTCAAAATCAGAAAAATCACAACCGCCATTAAGCCCCAAAAGAACAACACTGAAGCATTCTGAACTTTCTTATTTTTTTTACTGTAATCGTTCATATTTTCTAATTATAATCTCCATAATACATGATACTTTTGTCTACTCTACATTGTTTTCTTTCAAAATTACCGACTCAATAATATACTTCGGTCTCTTTTTCGTCTCCAGATACGTCTTGCCAATGTATTCGCCAATAATACCAATTGCAAAAATCTGCAACCCGCCAAGCACCCAGATAGAAACCATAATACTTGCCCAGCCCGGCACAACATTGCCATTAAAATAATCCACAAATGATTTAATCAGCATAATCAGACTAATAAGGCAAATCAATAAACCACCAATCGTAATCATTCGGATCGGTTTCACCGATAAAGAGGTGATCCCTTCAAATGCAAATGTGATCATCTTTCCGAGCGGATACTTGCTCTCCCCAGCGAAGCGCTCTCCACGCTCGTATTCCACCGTCGTGCTCTGAAACCCAACCATCGGCACAATTCCACGCAAAAATAAATTTACCTCATCAAAATCCAGCAGATTTTCTGCCGCGCGCCTGCTTAGTAACCGATAATCTGCATGGTCATAGACAATATCCGCACCAAGAAAGCTCATCAGTTTATAAAATAAATGCGCTGTTCCCCGCTTAAAACAGGTATCTTTTTTTCTGGATGATCGAACCCCATAAACCACATCATTTCCCGCATAACAGGCTTCGATCATACGATCGACCGCATTAATATCATCCTGTAAGTCTGCATCCATTGTGACAATCATATCGGCATACTTTACTACTGTTGCCATACCAGCTAAAAGAGCATTCTGATGTCCTCTGTTTCTGGATAGATTCACTCCTGCATAAACAACATTTTCATCACACAATTGCTTTATGATACTCCATGTCTGATCTTTTGAACCGTCATTCACAAACATAATGCGACTGTTATTAGCTATTTTATTTTCTGATACGAGCTGTCCCATTTTTTCAAGCAATCTCTTTGAAGTTTCTGGAAGTACTTCCTGCTCGTTATAACACGGAACTACAATATACAATGTTTTACTCATATGAGCATCCTCTCCTGCGGAAATTCTCCACCTTATTCATTATCCCGATCAACTAATTCCCAGTATCCCGGACTCATGGTATACTTCAAAATCTGTTTTCTGCTAAGTTTCTCATAATGTTTTCCCATCCAGAAGCCTGCATACTTTCCGACACACTGCATTCCAAAATGAAAAATAAGCCATGGTTTTCTGATTTTAAACAGATAGGCAACCGTGCTCTTCACAAGCTTCATTCCCTCTGCCTCCGAACTTACCTGTTCAAAGATTTCCGGGTGCTGTTTCTGTGAAACGGCTAGATCAAAATTCCGGTGAAATTGCTGTCGCATCGTATAATTGTGGGAATGAACCACTTTCGCCTCTGCTGCATAAGCAACTCCATATCCATGTGAAATAGCATTTGCAGCAAAAAACATATCCTCATTAAAAATAACCGGGGACTCAAATCCCCCAAGTTTTTCAAACAAATCCTTACGATATGCTGCACAGACATCCGAACAGAAAAAAGTTTTGATTCCAAGTACAGGGATGTCCGCTTTTGTCTTAATACGGCTCTGCTCTGGATAATTAAACTGCCTTGTATACTGTTCAACAATATGACAGTCCTTTTGAGGAAGCTGTCTTGCATAAGCTACCGCTATCTGTATTGTTCCGTCTCCACTCTTTCCAAGCTCTTTCCCAGCCGATTTCTGCTTACTTTCTGATTCTCCACCTGTTTCCAACGCCTCTACCAGCTTCTCCACCAGAAACTCATCTGCCGGAACTGCATCCTGAGTCATAAAAATCATCACATCCGCATCTGAATGTTCTGCGCCAAACTGCCTCGTTCCACCGTGGTCAAAATCTTTTTTTGCAATATGAATCACTTCATGCTCGCAAGGCAGTTCCTGTAATACCTGCTCGATTGGATACGCTGCAACTGCCTGTTTCCAGAGCGCTTCTTCTGTATTTAAAATAATTACCCTATGAACGACAAAGGTCTGCCCCTGCAATTTGTGCAGGAGCAGACATAATGTTTCATCCGGTTTATAAGTTGGAATGATAATATCTACTGTCATTTATCTGTATCCACTTCCCTCATTCATACCAGTGTCATTGATAATCTTCTTACTGTTTGCAAGAACGGTATCCGATGGTGTGTATTCCTCATCACCGAACAGGAACTGGTGTAATTCGATTACGTTTGATTCCAATGTACAAGGTACAACCACACTTCCTTTGGATCCAAGAGTTGTTGAATTCTTACTAAATGGGAATCCGGATGATTCACCAAGCTTGTAATTAAATACCTGTGCTGCCAGCGCAACTAAATCCGTATTCGAAAAGCTTGTCTGAATATCCCCAAATACAGCATCGATCAGCTTATTAATCGTAACAAGATCAGATTTCTGTGCCTTTGCAACCATTGCCGCAAGAACCGTTCTCTGACGCTCTGCACGCTTATAATCATCGCCTTTGGTATAACGGATTCGTGCATATGCACAAGCCTGCACACCATCTAACTGCACGTTTCTTCCACCGCCAGACAGATACTTGGAATTATGTTTTGTAAGTTTGTTAATCTCATCCATGTATCCCTGCATGAGAACTGCTTCTTCATCTGTCACTTCATCCAATGTAATGCCACCAAGTAAATCAACACATTCTACAACCGCATTGAAATCTACTGTTACATAATCGGTAATCGATAAATCCAAGTTCTTATTCAGCATATTAATCGCTGCTTCCGGACCACCTTTTGAATAAGCTGCATTACATTTCTTGAAACTTCCATCTCCTGTATCCAGATAAGAATCACGGAATACAGAACATAACTTCACTTCTTTGGTGTCATTATTAATATTTGCGATCATAATGACGTCACTACGCCCCTTTGACAGGTTACCATTAGAACGGTTGTCCAGACCAAATAAAGCAATGGTTGTATACCCTTTCATGATCTCCTGGGATTCCTCAGAAATACCTTCATTCACCTCGATATTTTCAAGCGGAACTTCCTCTCTTTCAATCTTTGAAAGTTTGCTAACAAAAAACAATACACCTGCAAGAATTAGTAACACTAAAATCTCAATCAGAAGTAAAATAATTTTTTTCTGTCTCTTCTTTTTTCGAATTGCCTCTCTCTGCTTCTTTGTCAATGGTCTACGTCTGCCCTGATGATTATTTGCCTCACTACTCATGAATCATTTTCTCCTAATACGCATTTTTATTGATAAATCCTTTGAAAACTGTAAGGAACAAAATCTTCATATCTAACCCTAATGTCCAGTTTTCAATATAATATAAATCATGTTCAATTCTCTTTCGAATTGATGTATCTCCACGGTATCCATTTACCTGTGCCCAGCCGGTCATTCCCGGGCGCACCTGATGCTTGATCATATATCTTGGAATTTCTTCCCTGAACTTTTCTACATACTGTGGGCGCTCCGGTCTTGGTCCAACAAGACTCATATCCCCTTTTAATACATTAAAAAGCTGCGGAAATTCATCTAAACTTGTTTTCCGCAAAAACCTTCCTACGCTTGTAACCCTTGGATCATTTTTCTGTGTCCAGCCTTTGCGTTCCTCTTCCTCCGTCTGCACATACATCGTGCGAAACTTATACATCTGAAACGGTTTATTGTGAAGGCCAACACGTTCCTGCTTAAAAATCAGTGGTCCGCTTGATGTTGCTTTTACCAGAATCGCCGATACAAGCATCACTGGTGAAAAAATGATAATGCAGATGATTGATCCAACAATATCTGTTAACCGCTTAATCAGTGCATTAAATGTGTTGCTCAACGGTACATAGCGGATGTTAATAACCGGAAGTCCAAGCAGATCCTCTGTGTATGGTCTCGTTGGAATAATATTTCCATAATCCGGGATAAACTTCGTATGCACACCGGATTTTTCACATTCTGCAACAATTTTATTAAGTTTATAATATTCTTCCAACCCTAATGTAATAGCTATTTCATCTAATTTATTCTCAGGTAATATATATTCAAGGTTTCCAGTGCTCCCTATCACTTTTATTCCTTTATACATTGTTCCTCTTGCTATGTTGTCATCAAGAATCCCCTGTACATCATATCCCCATTGTGGGTTCTGCTTAATCCTATCAATGTATTGCTCAGCCGCTTTTGAATAACCTACAAGAAGAATATGTTTTAAATTGTATCCCTTCTTTCGAACACTTCGCAATACAGCTCGAATAAATAGTCTTTCTATTTCTTCCGTTATTATATTAATAATATAGAAATAGACAAACATCGCGCGTGAAAAGTTCTTAGCATCTTCCGAATATGATAACACGAGGAAAAACCCGGCAAATACAATTAATATTCCAATTGTGTTAGCCATTATTATATTAGATAACTCCAAACGTCTACCCTGCACACGCTTTGGTGTATACAAGTTAAATGCATAATATAACAATAGATACAATGGAATAATTAATACCAATGCTTTCATATAAAATGAAAACGAAAGTACTCCAATTTCCGGATTAACTATGCCGCTTGCAAACTTTATCCACCATGCAATTACATATGACAACATTACAACAATTGCATCTAATACAACATGTAATCTGTTAAAATGTTGCTGATTATTTTTTATCATATTGTCATCCTTTAATTTTCAGGTCATAATTATTCTTCAATAAATCATATGATATTTTCTATACCCAATAGAATTATGATACAATAATTTCCAATAAATCACAATCGTTTTTTATTAATATCTTTGTCTTTAATTCTTAATATTTTCTTATCATTTGTAAAATGCTTTTAATAATTTACCTCTATCTTCCACTTATCACTCTGAAAATATTAATCCATAATTCTTTCTGTATACAAATATAATTCCATAAATTCCGCTTACGATACTTAATCTTCCAGCACTTTCTACAATCATGAATTCCCTCAGTAATACCTCTCCAATACTCACTAACAAATCCTTTTTTTATAAAAAACAGAGTTTTCACTAAAATACCAAGCAAAATAAATGGACTATTCAAAATAATCTGAATCGATGGCATATTTTTATATACGACAAAAATGGTATTTCTCGCCGCAAGAAATACCTTCTTTTCATTATAACGTGTGCCCGTTGTAGCACTTCCCACATGGTATACCTTTGCCTCTGGTGCATACCAGTTTTCATACCCGGCAATCCTTGCACGATATCCAAGATCCACATCTTCCAGATATGCGAAATGATGCTCGTCCAATCCACCAATCCTTTGCAATACATCCATACGGTAAATAGCCGCACCTGCACAGCATGAAAATACTCTGACCGCCCGATTATAATCTACACATCTTTTGCCCTTGCCTCTGGCAACTGCCCATCCAAGTGCTGTATACAAATCTCCTGCATTATCAACAATCTCATGATTTTTAAAATCGATCATCTGTGCTCCACAGGAAAAAATGTGTTCTGATTTTTGAATTGCATTCAATAATGCTTCAACAAAATGCTGATCCACCTCAGTATCATTATTCAGCAATATAATATAAGGTGTCTTCGTCTTTTGAATGCCAAGATTTACTGCTCCGCAAAAGCCTAAATTTTCTGTCAGGGAAACCATTTCCATATCCAGAACTTCCGACGTAATACTCACGCTTCCATCAGTAGAGCCATTATCGATCACTATTACCTTAAAATTCTTATATGCTTGTTTTTCCAACGTTTTTAAACAATTTTCCAGTAACTTTTTCCCATTGTAATTCGGGATTACAATTGTCACACTCTGCATGAATTCTTCCTAATTCCTTTTGTTTTTTCCTTTGCTATGTATGTACATCCACGCCTGCGAATATTCCTCCCGCTCTTTCTCCGACCAGGAAACATAGGTAGCGAAATCTACTTTTGCAAGTGTCATATCCTGTACACCACATTTATAACATTCTACATTCTTACGTCTCGAAACCATGCGCATCCAACCACAGTCCGGACATATATATACTCTCATCATAAGCATCTGTCCTCTTTTTCAACTTTGCAATAAAATCATTATAACACAAGAAAAAAAGCCTTCCTACTTATTTTGCATGACAAATACTGACAGTTTTCGCATACTGCATCTATTTTCCAATCTGATACTGATTACTGATCACCGAAAAATTGCGGTTATAATAGGGATCTCCATCTTTTAAAATATCTTTCCACAAAACACGAAATGTATCTATTTCCCCTTGAAAGCGTCTGACCTTCTCCGGTGTATTTTCCGCTCCTCTCGACTTTGATTCATAATGATAGCCTTCTACCTTTGGATCATACATGACCAGATATCCTTGTTTTCGCACTTTCAGGCAAAAATCCACGTCATTGAATGCAACCTGCAATTTTTCTGTAAATCCATTCACAGCTTCGAAAGCCTCCCGCTTAACCATCATACATGCTGCTGTAACAGCACTATAATCAGCCTGTAAAGAAGCTTTGTTCTGATATCCGTGTTCTTCTCGTGGCAGCCCCTGCAACATATTGGCTGCAATTCCACGCATGCTTCCTCCAATTCCAACAACAATTCCTGCATGTTGTACTGTCTCGTCCGGATAATACAATTTTACGCCTACCGTGCCTACTTCTTCTCTCTGACAGTCTCCTAATAATCTTAATATCCAATCTGTATCGATCATTTCAACATCATTATTGAGGAAAATATAGTATTCTCCTGTTGCATACTGAACTCCGAAATTATTCAACTTTGAATAATTAAATTCCTTCTCCCAAACAACAACTTTCAACTCGATATCAGGTGATAACATTCCATACAAAATTCGCACTCCATGCAACGTTTCTTCCGTTGGCGCTATCTTTTTATAAAACGCAAATGTATCTTCACAGCTATTATTTTCAACAATAATAACCTCACAATTTTCATAATTTGCTTTTTTTATTCCATTCAGACATTTTTCTAAAACCTCTACTTCGTCTTTATTTGGAATAATAATAGAAACTCTTTTGTCTTCCACGGCACAATATTGTAAAGAACATGCTGCAAGTGACTTTTCTGCTGTAACTTCTGCATTTTCTCCGATTCTCTGCAAATGAGCTTTCATAATCTCACACTGACGTTGTAAATAATAATCCCAATATTCCCGATTCAGACTAGATATTCCCTTATGATGTACTAACACATCTGAAATATGTCCTATCTGCTCCGTATGCTCTATGCAGTAAAGCAGAAATTCATACAACTGTATCTCTCTTTCTGCCTCCTCTTGTTCCCTCTGCCAATATTTTTCATCAGACTTATCTTCTTTTGTTATACAGCATATTCTATCCTGCAATCCTACTTTTTTTATAAAATCACATCGAACTGCAAACGATGTACCGAAATAATTTCCCGAGCGAAGTAAATCCACATTATAATCCGGCTTAAAAAATGGAACTATCTCCTGCTTTGTATTTACGACCATATCATCATCATAATAAATCAGATCATTTCCATTACCTTCACATGCAATCGTGTATAACGCATGCGCCGCTAGTGCATCACCATTTTTCAAGAACAATAACATTGTTGCAGGTTTTTCTGCATCAAAATTCCATTGATCATATGTCTGCTGCTCCAGTGATCTTAATGTTTCGGTTTCTACTTTTTCTTCTGTTTTTTTTAAAATAACAACCCGAAAAGTTGGTTTATCCATCCAATTTGCCGCTTCTTTTTTTTGCTCCTGCAATTGTTTTTCTGTCAAAGAATGTCTTTTAACCCACTGAGCATATGTGATTCCCTGTTCTTCATCCTTTTCTTTTAGTCTGACAAAAAATTCTTTTAATCCATAACATCTCAAAAAATGATATCCACGGATTACTTTCGAAACAATATCTTTCATATAATTCACTTTCTAAAAAAACAGGTGGTAGCCATTCTTTGGTACCACCTGAAAAATACTATTTAATTTCTAATTCATCCCAGGAATCAGACGGAACTAAAGCAACATAGGTTTTACCTGTGTTGATTTTAATCTCATTTCCTGACATATCATAGTAACGTGTTGGAGATGTCTCTGTTGTTTTTGTCCATGTGATTGGGATTGCTTCTCCATTCGTCACATAGTAACCCTTCTGATTAGATGCAATACAATTATAAATCAAGTAACCATGCTCATCCAGCTGTTCAAAATCACAGGACTGAAGTAATAAATTCTTAAATGCAAGCTGTGCATTGTCATTACCCGGATCCACATGTGCTTTACCATACTCAGAATACTTATAAACCTGTTCTGACTCATCATACTCTAAATATGATCCATTATGAGGAAATGGAAGGTCTACAGTGGCTGCTTCTATTGCATCACTTGCTGAGGAAAGGTCTACAGGCTCTGACTCACTTGCAAACTTATAATGAGCTCCTTCATAATACTGTGTATAAGTTGTTGAAACACCAGTACTTGAAAAGTTTCTGTCTAAATCACCTGATACAATATACTCCGTATACTCTCTTGGTTTTCCATTATTAACACGTGAAAACGTTCCGCTAAAATGATCTGTCCATGGATGTGCCAGATACTCATCGATATAGAATGGACCACCATCATGGCATACAACCGCATTCCATTCTGCTGCCAGGATCAGGTTTGTAGGTCTTACACTACGGATACTTCCTAACTGTTCAATCTTTTCCCAGTCTTTTACCAGAACCATAAATCTGGTAATTCTTCCGTTAGCTGTACTGTTCATCATCTCATATACAACATCTGCATTCTCTGATAAACCATAATGCGGTAATGCATAAAGCTCATTATCTACCATTGCTGCAATAGGTCTCTGATCTTTTAAGCTTTCATCGATCAATTCATTTGTCAGCTCGCTGTGATAAAATCCTTCCGGCGCATCATCCTGCACATCTTCTTCTGCTTCTGTTACAGTATCTGCCGCAGCATTATCATCTGCCGTCACATCTGCTGTGACCTGATCGTTGACTGTGTCTGCATCTTTTCCACAGGCTGCAAATGAGCATGTGAACGTCAGCATTGCCATTACTAGCGCTAATCTCTTTTTCACTTTGTAAAATCCTCACTCTCGTTTTTTTCTAATTCTTAATCTGTAAAAACATACCTTCTTCCTGTATGTCCAACAAAACTATATTGACATTGTATCATAAAATTTTTGTAAAATAAATTAATATTTTTTTAACATTTACTATTTCTTTAAATACCATTGTCCATCATTCCCTTGAACCAGATTTGGCGGCATAAAGTTTCTATCAAACTTTATCGTCGTTTTTCTTACGGACACTGCGTTTTCTTTGTTTCCATTACTATTAAAGCGATACTTTGCTATCACATCCGGAACTAATACAACCTCTAATCCAAGTTTCCTGATAAGATTTCCTATCAAAAGTGAGCGTTCTTCTAACGTAACACTGTTTTCCAGATACTTTTGCTGTCTTTCTGCACCTTGAAGTTCTATCAATCTTTGATATACACTTTTTTTCAAAGCTGCAAATTGTAAAGAAACTGCCTCAACATTCTGTGTTAATACTGCCCGTTTCTGATAGCCCCTGTAATGAATTGGCAGATTCTCAAATCCTCTTATGATTCCAGATTGTTCACTGGTATATATACCATCTGCCCAGATTTTTGTTCCATTTACAATTTTTCCACCAACCATTCCTACTTCTGGAAGCCCCAGCACTCCAAACAGCTCTTTGTCCCAACCATTCTGTAGTGTTACATTTTCATCCACAAATACAATATAATCTGCATCTGCATTTAAAATTTCTTCATCAGAAGCATTTGGTTTTAATATTGCAAACTTCTTATTTTCTCTCGTTTCATAATGAATCTGATAGCTTCCAGAATCTATACGACCGGCAACTTTTGCTCCATCTATTTTTTTTCTGGAAAGATACGCCTCCAGCGCTTTTTCGCCACCATCTCTGGCATAATTTTTATTCAGACTATTTCCTGCTGTAGAACCTTCACAAATTCGCCAATGATATAAAATCTTGGGCACATGGATAATCTCCTTAGCTTCTTCTGTGCAGCGAAGCATATAATCATAATCCTGTGCTCCGTCATACTCTCCACAAAGTAGTCCCACCCGGTCTGCTAATGTTTTTGCAATCATCACCAAATGGCAGATATAATTGTAAGAACGTAACAGTTTTTCATTAAAATCTGGTTTAAAATGTGGATCTAAATATACCGTCAAGTCCTCCGAAACCTTATCCTCATCTGAATAAAACAATTCTCCCTTCGGATGTTTATTCAATGCTGCAACCATTTCAAACAATGCATTCGGTGACAAAATATCATCATGATCAGCAAAACAGATATACTCTCCACAAGCCAGCTCAATTGCAGCATTTGTATTTGCCGCAATTCCACCATTTTGCTTCAGATGTTTATATACCACTCTTTCCTCCAAATGATAATGTGTACTAATATAATTTTCTACCACATCAGAAGAACTTCCATCTGCTATGCACAACTGCCACTTTGAATACGTCTGCGCCAATACAGAATCTATCAATTGCCTCAAAAAAACAATATTTGTCTCATAAGCAGGCACCACAATGCTGATCCTTGGTTCCAATGAAAAGCTTGTAGTTCTTTGTCTCCGCAGTTCTTCCTCGTCTGGTAAATACTCCTTGTAACACTTTGAATACTCTTTCATTGGATTATGAAGTTTTTCATATGATTTCCAGCAAAAATCCTTCACTCCATATGTCTTTATCAAATTTATTAACTGTTTCATCACACTTTCAACCTGCTAAATAGTCTCCATCATCTTTCACAACATTCCAAGTCATACTTTATTTTGTCATGCACTGTTATCTCATGACCAATCTGAACTTCTATGACTTTCAACTCAGTTTCCGCAATCAGTGTATGCTTGCATCCTGCTGGCATTGTCAATACGTCTCCTGCCTGCACCTTCTTTTTTACCCCATCAAGAACACTCATGCCTGTTCCGGATATAACCGTCCAGACTTCATCTCTTCTCTCATGGCTGTGATAATTCATCTTATGTCCAGGATTTAAAGTAACGATAATCGTAAGGCTCTCATCCTCTACATCAAGGATTCTAAAACTTCCCCAGGACTTTTCTGCAAACATTACACGCTGATCAATTGCATCCACATATGGTTTGATATAACTTGACTGTTCTTTATCCGAAACCAAAATTCCTTCCGGACTTGCAGATATTACTGCATCTTTTAATCCCATACACAAAATTGGTATATTCAGCTCATTAATGACATGCACATTATCACAGGTATCATTCATTCTGGCGTCTCCGACCATATGTTCTTCCATTGCCTCCGTCAATGTATTCCACGTTCCAAGATCTTTCCACTGTCCCGCGAAACGTATTACCTGTATTTTTTTTTCTTTTTCCACTACAGCATAATCAAAACTGATTTTCTTCAATGCAGCGTATTTTTCGTATAGGTCCTTATAATCTGTAAAATCTATTAATTCATGCGCTTTTTCCAATACATATTCCAGCTTATATGCAAATACACCACCATTCCAGAGTGCTCCCTGACTGATATAACTTTTAGCTGTCTCCAAGTCTGGTTTTTCCTTAAATGTCGCAACCTCACTGATATGTTCATTGTCCTTTGGAATAATATAACCATACTTCTCACTTGGATAAGTCGGCTCCATTCCCATCAAAACTAAATTGGCTTCTCCTTTTTCTGCCTGTTCTGACAGTTCTTTTAACGCTTCAAAATACTTTTCATCCACATATGGGTCTACCGGGCAGACGACCACCACCTCATCTTTTGCTATGTGCAGAACATCTGTAAGATAGGCAGTTGCAAGTGCGATTGCTGGAAATGTATCCCTTCTGCAGGGTTCAATGGAGATTCCTACATCTTCGCCTAACTGATTATAAATTGCTGATACCTGTGTTTTGGCTGTTGCGATTGTTACAGAACCTTTCTGATCCACTTTTTTAATCTGTCGATAAACCCGCTGTACCATCGACTCATAAGTTCCATCTTCTTTTTTAAATATCTTAATAAACTGTTTTGACCGGATATCATTGGAAAGCGGCCAAAGTCTCTTTCCAGATCCACCGGATAATAATATGATATTCATGTATTCTCCTTCATTACATACCAAGTAAAAGTTTCATTTCATCTGCTGCGACCTTATCCAACGAATAACGACCACAAATCATTTTCTGACATTCCTCTCCAAGCTTTTTGCGCATATCTTCCTCTTGTAATAGTTCTATCTCTTTCTGTGCCATCGCCTCAGTATCTAAAAGTGAACACTCCCTGACAAGACCTGCAAAGACATCTTTATATACTGGAAGATTATATGCTACAACAGGCAATCCACAAGCCATTGCCTCAGCAATCGCTACCCCCCAGCCTTCCTCATGGCTGGTAAATAGAAATGTCTTTGACTTTTTTAAAATACCATAGATTTCTTCAGATTCCAAATACCCTAAAAGTTTAATTTGTTTTTCTTCACCAAGTTCTTTTATCTGTTCTTTTAACTTTCTAACATTTTCTTCCGGTCCTGTTCCAACAATCGCTAATCTTGCTTCTGGAATACTTTCATTTACCCGTTTCCAAATTTTAGGCAATTCAAAAATGCCTTTACTGTCATTTAAACGAGCAAGAAATACCGCATCATATCCCGTTTCTGCAACTGGCGAATCACCGATAAGAGCTGTATCAATTCCATTTCCTGCCAGAAATACTTTCTTCATGTCCCAGTGATGTTTCTTCATATAAGCATATACCACTGTGCTGACTGTCAGCTTACAGTCTACAAAATGTTTTGCAAGAAACAGACAAAATCTTTGCTGCGCATTAGAAATCAGATTTGTAAGAAGTTTTCCCGGTCGTTTATAGAAAGTTTCAAAAATATGGTGATTCACGATTACCCAGCGAACTTTTTTGCCCCATTTCAATTTATAAAAAAAACATGGTAAAACATCTGGCATAATGTCTGTTGGTGAATATAAAATATCCCCCGCCTTTACCTGCATCTTTTTTCTGCAATTTCTTGTTCTTTGCATATATGCCTTAATAATTCCCATCTCATCTGTTTCATCAGAATCCACAAGTATTATCGGGAATTCTGTAATTCCGGTCTGGTCCAGTAACTTTTTATATCCTCTGGTTGTATAAATTACAATATCATACCCTTTGTTCTGCCAGCGTTTCAAAAATTCCAGCGAACGTTTATCTCCTCCGCTGATTCCATTTCCCCAATAGCAGTTGATCAACATATGTATTGTCATTGCTTTTTCTCACTTTCACTACTTTCTAAATAAAATATGGAGGACATTAATTACACATACAATCGTAAGAATTCCACCCATTATTAATAACATTTGCAAAATTGTTGCGTGCCAGATACATGCAGCTCCTAAGACAAGCAATGTCCCCACGGTACTGCTCACTGTAAAAAATCGTACTTTATCCGTTGCCGACACATAATTCGTAATAATCGTAAAAACAGATACCGGCACAATATACGCCAATGCTATTTTTATCATATCATAAGACTGCAGATAATTATTCCCCAGAAACAACTGTATAATCCATCTTCCTAATAACGCAATACCGATACATCCTGCTGCAATGATCACAAGATTTGCAGCAAGAGATTTCAAGAATAATCTTTGTGTATTCTTTCCCTGTGCTGTCTGATTGGCCACCTTTGGAAACAATACATAAATTAGCATTGTAGATACATACATCACAAGCCTTGCAATAATAATTGCGGCTGAATAAATTCCTGCATCCGTTTCATCAAAAAATCTCTTTACCAAAATCAAATCACAATTCGTAAGCACACTGATATTCAACTGCCCTAATGCGATCACCCACAAATCTCTGCTGCAGTCCAATAATGTTTGCTTTATGTCAACTGCTATATAAGTTTCCCCGGCAAATGCGTGCTGTAATACTAACATACAGTAAAGCAGTGTTGCCACCTGTGCAATTAACATTCCCCATAATGGTCCACCAACTTTAAATCCGACAGCAATCAGCAATACACTAAATCCTATTTTACAAATTGCTGTAACAAAAGACTGAAATCCATATTCAAAAAACTTCTGCATTCCTTGAATCGTTCCCGCAAAAGACTGTAATGCAATCGTAAGTCCGCTGATTACACAGCAAATAACCACATACCCGGTTTCATCTACATGTAAATATCTTCCAATCCAGCCCGATAAGCATATTTCTATTAACACTAAGACTAATCCTATCAGGCAGGTTAACATAATAAATATTCTTGCCAGACTTTTCACTGACGAAACATTTCCTTTTGCAAGCGCAATGGATACCTGCTTTGAAATAATCATGGCAAGAATTGTTCCCGGAACTGAAATAATACTTGTCAGAGATAACAATGAATTGACCGTTCCATATTCTTCTATTGTAAGTGTTCTTCCAATGACAATTTGGAACAGATAATTAATTCCACCCACACCTATCATCATTGCCATTAAAAGAAAACTACTATACTTATCAAACAATTTCTTTATCATTTATTTCTTACCATAACCCTTATTTTGTCCAACCGGAATTTTTAATATTTTAGCAGCCATATAAATTGCAATCCAGAAAAATGTGTATTCTGCAAAAATAATATGTGTCAAAAATACTACATCTCTATTTTTAATTGTCTGATAAATTGAATCCAACAGTACAGGCAAAATTAATGCACAATATGGCACATACAAATACTGCCTTTTTTGTAACTTATTACTTTTTCCTCGTCTGGTTGCAAAACCAATCGCCTCGTTTTTCTCCGGGAACACATTATTCTTCACACGCCATTTTAGTTTACTTAAATACACCTTTGCTGTCATCCCCGGCTGATGCACAACAAAATCATCCTCAAATACTGCTGCACATCTTGTCTCATACACCATACTGTCAAAAATCGTTGCCACAAAATTTTCCTTGTTATCTGCTTTTTCATAAAGGCTTCTTGCATATTCCATTTCAAACATATTTCCTGCCGCATCAAAAAGAGGTAATACGTCGTTCTCCTTGAAAGTAAATAGAAATGCCTGTTCCTCTTTCTCATATTGATAATGTTTTGGCAAATCCTCACAACGATTACATCCATTATACCGATAGACAAAAAAAGAAAATGGATCTGCCACATGGTTCGTATAACGAATCAACGCGCGTTCTCCCTCCTTGCAGATCATCCCTGTTGAGACAAAATTCTTAATATGCGGATGCTCTGTCAAAAAATCAATTCTTCGTTCGAAAGAATGTAAATCTTTCATGCTTTCATCAGAATCGAGAAACATTCCATATTGCCCCTTTGCATGCAAAAAACCAATCTGTTTTGCAATCTCGGGCAGTTTTTTTTCATTTTTAAGAACAACAGCCCCAAACTTTTGTGCAATGAAAATAGTCTGGTCTGTCGATCCTCCATCCACTATAAGGATCTCCACCTTTTCCCTGCCAATGCTCTGATCCGTAATGCTCTTTAACGTACATTCCAATGTCTGTTCCGAATTATAAGTTGGAATAATAACAGAAATCTTCACTTCACTCATTTATGCTTCTCTTTCTCTGATTGATTCAATAATATGATCTAGGCAATAATCCATGTTATCCCAGATAAACTGACTGGAAAAACGATATGCTGCTTCACGGATCTTTTTGTATTCCTCCGGTTGTTCAATACATTTATCCATATATTCAGCTAAATGTTTCGCATCATTTTTACTGCACAAATATCCTGCCTTTCCAAGATCAACCGCATCTCTGGAACCTGGTGCATCAAATACAATACTTGGTGTTCCTACCGTTGCTGCCTCCGTAATAATCAATCCCCAGCCTTCTCTTATGGATGGGAACAAAAGTGCCAATGCCCTGCTCTGCAATTCTAACTTTTTTTCCTCACTGACAAAGCCACATAAAACTACATCTGCATACTCCTCCTGCCCAATTTCAAGATGTAATTTGCTGCATAACGGTTTTAATACTTCTTCCACATATTCTTTGTTTTCTTTTCCAATAATCCACAATTTGGCGTTCTTATGCACGGCTTTTACCAGCCCCAATGCTTCAATTGCCACATCAATCCCTTTATATCTGGCATACCTGCCAACATACACAAATGTAGGATTTGCATCCTTCTCAAGCCATTCTTCCTGTGTCCATAATCTTGTATGAATTGCCGGATTGACAATAAAAATCTTTTCTGGCTGAAATCCCTGCTCTATCAATTCATTCTTTGTTGAATTTGACACAGTAATCGCATAATCTTTATTCTGAAGTCGTAGCATCGGATCTTCAAGTTTTCTACCAATACTTGCAAAAATTCCATGCATTTCAATATTCCAGATTTCTCTTGTCAATTGATGAATATAAAATATTCTTTTCTTTGCTGGCACCCAAAATCGTGTAAAAAAGCGATGCGTATTGCATTGTTCAATTACAAAATCTATATTTTTAGCATTTCTCCTATAATAAATCATGGCATACCAGATGACTGAGAAAATATTTCCCTTTCTCAGATAAGTTACACCATCTATCGTTTCTTCTTCTGCCAGCCCCGGATACATAGGTGCAAAATGAATAACACGATACTTTTCATGATCTACCCTGCGTAACATCTCATGCGTATGTGTCTCTGCTCCTCCCATCTTCGGTGAGCGTATATCACGCCAGGACAACGCCAGTATGGTTGTTTTTGTGCTTTCTGATAACTTATTCATAAATAGATTCCTTAATATTTATTTCATCTTGTCATTCCAAATTTACAATATTATGTACATTATACCATAACTATACCATTTAATGTAAAAAAATATATTTCCATCCTTATATCCCATGCCTTATAGTTATCAAAAACCGGGTGCCCTCATCTGGCACCCGGTTTTTATAATCAACTTATTTCTGTTCATTCATTTGATAACTTCATGTACACTCTGTGTTTTAGCTCCACATCACGTATCTGCGGCACAATATTGTCATACACCTCTTCTTCCTTGAACTTCCGCACTAGCCGATCGCTATTGTCATATACAACACGATTGCTATCAATTGTCTTCTCATAATATCTGATTTTGTCTGCCAGATCTGTAATTGGCACAACATGATGTCTTAAATCCAGATTCATATGCATTGCTTCCTCTGTAAGTCCCGTTACATTCACAATCCCAATCGTTGGAATCTCCACACCCGCTGTTTCTTCTGCAAGCTGCTGCATATACTCACGACATCTCTGATTTTCCCTGTCCGCATTACTTACCCTGCGTGAACAGACTTTTTTCCCCGGAAAATTAACCGTTTTGATTACATACATCGCCTGATCTCCGATCAATATATGATCCACATGCAGTACTTCGTACATCCCTGCCTCGTCATTAAATACTTCTGTTTCATAATAAACATTATTCACCGTATAAAACCTTGGAAAATTACGATTCAGATACTGCTTTGTCTGCTTAATCGCTTCCTCATGTGCCTGTTCTCTTTCCAACTCTTCTTTTGAAATATGGATATTCGTATTCTCCCAATCAATTTCCTGTCTGCGTAATTCCGCTCTTACCATAAATCATGTTTTCCTTCCACTACTAAAATTTCTTAATTTGCATGCCTCTTTCTATCCACTCGGTAAAGAGTTCTGCTAAATTAATTAATTTTATATCTGTGCAAACAAAAAGACCATTCGATATGGCGTAAATTTAAATTTACATCACATCGAATGGTCTCTTTGGCCTCTGGAATTTACCATAAATTCAAAATTAATTGGAGGTACAAAATCATGAAAAAGAAACTTTTTGCTATCACATTATGCGCACTTATTGCAGCCGCTTCTATTGTTGGAAGTACTGGGGTTGTGGATCAGAGTTATGAAGTAGCCTATGCATTTGGTCCTGTAGAAGGCGGATACTAAAATTCAATTTCATAATGTTTTTTACACCAATCGATAGCCTTCTGGGCTTGTTGATATTTCTTCGTTGCATTAAATACAATAATTGATTGGTGTAAATAAACTTTCGCTTCACTAATTTTCCCCAATTCTGCTAATGCAGAACCTTTATTAAAAATAAGCAACGGAAACAACGCTAAATTTCCATATTTAACACAAAAATCAATTCCTTCATCTGCCATTTTCAAGGCTTCATTATGGCACTTCATATCCCCAAACCAATCGCTCAAATTATATAATATCATTGGATATTTTGTAGTTTTCATTCTCCCATCTACAATTTTGTTTTCCATATATTCTTTTAGCCACATATCCAATTGTATCGCAATTAATAAATCATCATTTTCCGCATACCTGACAGCAATACTATTAATAATAGTTATTTCATCAAACGTTAACAAATGATTTCTTAAAGGATCTTTGCCGTTAAAATCTGGCAACGTAATATGTATTGCCTTAATCAGCCACTCCATAGATTCTTTATTATTTCCATATTTTTGTGCTTCAAGAGCACCTTTCGCCCAAAACAAACTCTGTCTTTCTAATTCTGTTGTATTTTGAGTCAATTTTTCCACTATATCAATCTGTTCTTCTATTTTTGGTACATCACCATCTGTTACATTGCGAATCAATGTCTGAATTGCAAGATATAATTCCATCTCTTCTCTACTCACAAACGTATTAAATAAATTATTCTCTGTTCCTAAACGTTCAAATAATTTTTCTAATGTGATTCTTCCCGGTTTTTGTGCTCCGTTTTCAATTCTTGACAAGGACGCAGGCGTACAAATTCCATAACTCACTTCTTCCTGCGTATATCCTTTTCTCATTCTTGTTTCTCTCAAAAAATCGCCAACAACATATACTGCCATATTGTATCTCACCCACTTCTCTTATAGTATCCGATACTTATAATATAGCGAGTTTTCTGTCACAAGACAACTTTTTCTTTAACATTTCTTTCAATTCCATGTTTTTTCTTGGAATTCAAGAAAATAATCAATATTTCGACTCTTGTGTATTAGTTTCTAAGAATTTATCACTGTTCAAAGTAATCTATTCCTAATAAAAAATCCAAACACTAATCACGTCACCTCATCATCTAAATATTTTCCTTTACCAAAAATCTCCTCCATATTCTCCTGAATTCCGTCTACATTATCAACATACAGAATGCGCAAATTTTTAATCGCTCTGGTCACTGCTACATATAAAATGTTCTGTCCTTTTTCAAAATCAGAAGACTTTTCATTTTCAGTTTTTTTATATTCCTTAAAAAACGTTTCGAAAATATTTTTTCCCCGTTTAAATTCTTTTCCAAGAATAATTGCGACATTTTCATATTCCAGTCCCTTGGTACTGTGAAACGTATGATATGAAATACTTTTCTTCTCATCACGATTTACATAATGATACCAATTTAACAAATCTTCGATTTTAAGATTCAAAATATTTTTTAAAATTTCCTCTGTCTTCAAATCTTCATTCACCGCCGATTGATACAATGCTGTGAGAAAAAACTTCAAAATTTCATCATAAGATATCTCATCTATGTCAAATATTTTTTCAATAACAGTATGAAATGTCTTGCTATGTAAATCCGTATACTCATCACATATTAATGTAAGCAATTCACCTAAGGTACTTCCTTCTGTTGCCTGTAATGTATTTATAAGAGTTTTTAATTCTTGAAAGCTCAAATTTCTATATTCATCTGACGGCAAAATACTCCTTAACGGCTGTTTTTCATCCCGTATTTGAGTGTATAACCTCATCAATCGAAAAAGTACTGCCTGTGTTTTTCCTAAATGAATAATGTCTGGACTAAGCAATTCTGTATTTAACTGGTCATAATTTGCCCCTTTATAAGTTTCCGTCTCTTTATACGCAGAATAAACTGATAAAAAGCCACTATATTCTGCCACCATTTTATTTTTCGCCATCATGCAGTGCAGGCGATTATTGTTGTCTATGTGCCAGTCCTCGGTGCATTTATCAATAAATTTTTTTACATCTTTCTGAGTACCATAGTACAATTCTACACTTCCACCTGTACTATCACTGTAAATAGACCTTTGTTCTATATTATCATTTCGGATTTTATTTGCTACGTCAATAATTTCCGTATAGGATCTGCGATTATACTCTTTAGAAACATTTTTCAAGCCCGGATGCAGTTCCAGCAATTTTCTTCCTACACCGTCATCATAAATATTTTGAACATAATCTCCAAAATAAGCAATAAACATATTATGATGTATTTTCTTTGCATACTGTTCTATCATATTCATAATATTTACTACCCTATCTGCTGTGTCCTGATATTCGTCAATTAAAATATAGGGATAGCAATCAATCACAATCTGTCTTAATCGCGGGTATTGTACAACCATCTGATAACCATACTCCAACAAAGTATCATGACTTATTCTCATTTCTTCTAACCTGTCCCGATTATACATTGAATCATATTTCACCTCCTTGTAATTCACATCTTTATTTTCGATTTTTTTCAGACACTCCATATACCTTTTCTTTCGAAAAAGTTTATCTACTACACTTTTAAAATTTAAAACATTTGAAAGCAGTTCTGCATACCCCTGCTTAATTTCTTTGGGCATAGCTTCTTTAAAATCTGCTGCCTTCAGATTATATGCTTTGTTATATATTTTTTTATTAGCAAGCATTAATTGTAAAAATCTTTCCTTTTCTGCTTCATTCAAGTTCTGGTATTTTTTGCAGTTATCGTTTTCTGCCAACTGCTTCTCAATCAAGTCAATTTCGTTCCACAATTTCTCTATATGTAATTTTAATACTGCTGCTTTTTGATCACCTATAATATCCCAGACTCTTTTATGAATCGTAGAAACTTCTACAATATCCGAAGAACCTAATTGTTCTCTAATATGTTCTGCAGCCACATTGGTATATGTGATACAGGCTATTTTTTGATTATGATTTTTTAATTGTTCTCCATGTAATAGAATAATATGTTTCAGACATTGTATTAAAGTATAAGTCTTTCCTGCTCCTGCCCCCGCATTAAAAACAACGCTTTTATAAATATCACTGCACCCACATAACTCCTGTGTGATTTTATATTCATTTTCTAAATCTTCTTCTCGAGAATTATTCACTTGTTTCACCTTCTCCATTTAATTTATTTTTTAACCATTCCAGCCCTTGCTCTATATATTCTGGCAATTGGGGGATATTTGCGTCTATATCTTCATTTATCATTTTATAAAGAAGTTTACTTGCGAATTCTCCCTTACTGTTACCTAATTTCACCTGCCATTTATACGAATTTTCTTTATTTTTATCATAATCAACATCACCGTTCATAATGCTTTTATATGTTGCTGGTTTTATCTCTTTCAGCAAATCATTAACAATTACATTATTATAATTTGTCAAAATAAAAGCTTCTTCAAAACTAGTGGCATAATAACCTTCTATCTTTCCCTGATAAGTTAGATAAAGATTATTTTCTTTAAAGCAAACTGGAATATTCTCTATCTCATCTTTGCCATTAAATGCCTTAATAGTTTTATTTGTCGTTTTCCTTCCTTTCAGGCAGTCAATTTGATAAATACTATTTTCCTCTGACGTTCCTTCTGTATCTTCTGTCTCCTCATCACTTTTCGTCTTATCCCTCTTTATATCCAAATCCGTTATCATAAGTACTGGTATGCCAAGTACTTCAATTAATCGTCTATATAAATATCCATGTGCTCCATTTATATTGAATACAGAAATAAAAAACTTATCCAGCCCTCTTGTTTTATCTTCCATATAAAATGGCACCAGCATTTCCTCCGCAAAACCTTCTACAAATATTGCTGCATCTGAAAAAAAGAGTTCCGAAACTTTAAATTTAATATGTTTCTTTAAAAACTTAAATGCCCGTTCTTTCTCGTTTTCCTCCACATCTGGCATTACATTTTTATTACATAAATTTACGGTGCAAGAATTTCCTTCTTTCTCATGTAAATAACATATGTTATCAAATGTATTAACACTATGTATTTTGCTGTTTAATATGTGCGCCGAATGCGTTGTTATAATGATTTGGCTATTTATGTTTTTCTTCTTTTCCTTAAGTAAAACGTCTATCGCCTCATTTATATTTTCAATGAACAATTCCTGCATTTGCGGATGCATAAATGTTTCCGGTTCCTCAATAGAGATCAAATTAATTTTGCTATTAAAAGTATCATCTGGATATTTTTCCAAATATTCAATAATATCCGCTATAATCAAAACCAGGTTCGTATACCCCAGTCCAAACTGACTTTCCGGAACATGTATATCATTTTCTACATATTCATATCTAACAAGATCTTTCATCAATTTATCAAATGTAACATCTGCACTTAAATCAACCTCCATATGACTCGTGGACACAAGCTTTTTCAATATATCTTTTAAAATCCCTGTGTGTTTTTCCTTAATTGTTTTTGTTAAGTCTTTATTAATACCTGCTAATGTTTGCTCTATATCTTTCTTGTCATCAGAAAATGTACTGTTATATCTGTAAGTAACAATTTTATTAAACGCATCTGTAAGGCAATGATCATTTTTCAGATGATTTGCCTTTATACACTTTATGTCTATTAAATTTATTAATTTAAAGTCTTTTTCAATTGGATTTTCATTTTTATCATAATAATTAATCCTATACTCTGTATCCTTCAATAAATTCAAAAATGCAGAAAAAGCTTCTTCAACAGGTTTCTGTTTTAAGTTTTTCATTTGTTCATGAAAAGGTACTTCTTCAATGGCCTCATATTTTACATAAATATCTAATTCTGAGTCATTGACATCTTCAACCAGCATAAATGGAATAACATTAGATATCCTGTCACTGCTTTCATCCTCAAGTACAATCGTAATTCTAAATTCTATAACAGGTGCTTTCTTAATTGGATTCTCTATGTCGTAATCATCAAAATATCTTCTTAGATAACCATAATTAAAATCGTTCACGCCAAATGCATTCTCGTTGTGAATCAAATGATCTAAAGCTGTAACAATCGTTGTCTTACCAGCATTATTTTTTCCTATTATCAATGTTGTGTCCGAAGCAATATCAACATCATCGTCATTACTACTATTTTGTTCTTCATTGCTATTCTCCGGTGTTTCCATTTCTTGTTCTTTTTTTCGTGGTTTTACAATTTGAGAACTAATAAATTCCACAGCATTATTTTCTGTAGAAAATTTTCTAAAATTTATGAGTTGTAATTTTTTCAGATACATAGTTCTTTTCCTCCCAAATGTATTTAAATTAATTAATTATAAATTTATTTAGTCAAAAATACCATGCGATATGGCGTAAATTGAGTAAGTTGTATAAATATTGGCTAGTGCAAAATTTAAATTCAAGGTACTATATATGATTGAAAATACAACAAGAAAAGGAGTATCCTATGAATCATTTATCTCTTAACATTGAAAACTATTTACTTTATTGTGCCACGCAAAAACGTCTGAATCCCAAAACGCTAAAGGCTTACCGCATTGATTTACAACAATTTTCAAAGCAAATATCTACTACTGAACTGACACAAATTACCCCTAATCTTCTTGAAATATATGTTTCAAAACTTCACCAAGAATATGCACCCAAAACCGTTAAACGTAAACTTGCTTCTATAAAAGCATTTTTTCATTATCTGGAATATAAAGAAATCATTGTGCAAAATCCATTTTATAAATTGCAAATAAAATTTCGTGAACCGATTATTCTTCCTAAAACCATACCTTTACCTACCATCGAATTATTGTTAAATACTATATATTGGCAATATGCTAATGCTTCAAGTTCATTTCAAAAGAAGAAAATCCTTCGGGATATAACTGTTATTGAGTTGCTTTTTGCAACAGGAATACGAATTTCAGAACTTTGTTCTCTCCAAAATCAAAATATTGATTTACGTAATAATATTATCGCAATTAACGGCAAAGGCTCCAAAGAACGTTTAATCCAGATATGCAACAGCCATGCCCTCACGGTCTTAAATAAATACTATATAGAATACAACAACGAAATTAAATCCAATGGTTTTTTCTTTGTAAATAATATTGGTAAACGTTTATCTGACCAATCCGTACGTGAAATGATTAACAAATATTGTCGAATTGCATCTATTTCACAACATATTACTCCCCATATGTTCCGCCATTCTTTTGCCACACAACTTTTAGAAGCAGATGTTGATATCCGTTACATACAAAATATGCTTGGTCACAGTTCAATTAATGTAACTGAAATATATACCCATGTAACAATGTCGAAGCAAAAAAATATTTTGGAGTCAAAGCATCCACGAAAAAATATGAATATTTCAAATCAATTATAGAAAAAGCCATAAAATATTTCTTATTTTTCACTTCATTAGTTTAAATACATTCAAGGATAATTAAGAGTTATCCATTGATTAAAACATATATGGATAAAAAATGTTATCTACATCACAATTGTAAATGCATTATTAAAAAACGAGGTGAAATGCTATGAAAGAATCTATTATTATCACATATCACAAAAATAAAGATATGTTATTATTCTGCCTTAACCGAATTATCAAAACCACACCAACCGATGTGGAAATTTTAATTATAGGAAATAACGTGAACAAATCGGAGTTAAATGTCAATATTACGAATGCAAGATGTAAATTTCTGAAATTTTACGAGAATTTGCAATACCCTAAAGCACTTAATATTGCAGTGAAACAATGTGCTGGTGAAATTATCACATTTGTGGACGCAGATATTTTTGTATGGGATGGTTGGTATGAAGCATTGCATAAAACTTTTTCACATTCAGATAATATCGGAGTAGTTGGTGCAAAATTAGTCAATCCACTTACTAATCGTATTATCGACTATGGAATTATGTATTCAAAATATAATGCTGCCCACACTATGATGGGATTATTATATGATCATCCTTTAGCACAAACAGATCGATGCGTACAAACTGTATGTAGTGCTATCATGATGACCACAAAAACTTTGTACACTGAAATTGGTGGGATGGACGAAGATATTCCGTATTCTTACACAGATTGCGATTATTGTTTTCGACTAAGGGATATTGGATATCAAACATGGGTATCTGCTGGAGCAATAGCATATCATAAAGGAGGAACAGATCCAAATAATTCAAAATCTGCCTTTAGTTATTACCGTTTGGATGCAAAAGGAATGTATGGAATGAAAGACTACGCAAAAATTCTTTATGATAATGTTGAATGGTATCAAAAAAGCGCAAACTTTTTTTTAGAGAAGTACACTTTAAAAGTGCATCAATTTGTAATGCTTGATTTTTCTACATTATACGACAGGGACTTCTTTCACCAAATGATAAAAGAAGTCCTGGGTATAACATACCTTGACATTATTGAAAAGCCTAGTTCTGTAAGAGATAATGAGCACATTGTTTTGTATAACGATTCTTCGTTTGAATTTATCGATCTTATTACTCCAATTATCTATTTTGTAGATACATTTGTATCATTGTTTGACAACAAATTATGGTTCAAAATGAGAAATATACAAAACGATATAGTCGTTGATCGTCACGGAAACATTTTGCCACTTTATTTGCTTGCAGAACAAAAATGTTAATTATATTAAAGGTAAATTAAGATGTAAATCTCCTGTACGTTGAATGCCACTAGCAATAAATTTGTCATCATCAAATATAATGATAGGCTGGCGGTATTCAGCAGGAAGAAATGATACATCATATCCCAATATGTATATTCCAAGTTTAGTAAAAGTATATTGAATATTTTCTTCTAATAAATGTTTTTTAATCCAATACCTGGATGTCTCCCGGGCTGCATAATGTTTATATGCTTCTTTAAAAGAGTAATAAACATCATCTATATTTCCGCCGTAATATGCATTTACACCTTTTAAAAGCAAAATATCTCCAATTTTATGGTTATCTAAAAGCTGTTGCATTTTTAAAATATTATCTATTATATCTACATTAAAATAATAAGTCGGCCCAGGATTATGTTGAATATTTGTCATTACTTCTGCCATTAAAAAAAACGTTTTAAAAATAATAGGTTCATGAGAATATTCTCCATTTTCCAAATAGTCCATTGCTTTTCTAATTTCCTCTTTTACAACTTTTAAATTTCCTTCAATTAATCCATATTGAACTGTTTTTCTATAATAATTTAATGTTTTTTCAGGAACCAATGTTGGTATATCAATAATACATTTATTCCAAATAGAAAATAGCTTTTCTTTATCTGTCTGATATCCGTAATAATTGTAACCCTCGTCTGAATCATTGAGATATTCTATAAGACCTCGTTTTTGAGGATTATTAATTTTATCTGCATACATTCTGGATTTTTTCATAAGATGTTGCCTTTTCATGGCAATTTCATTTTTATAACTTTGTGTATTATAAGAAATATACCATCGATTATACATAATTGCCTGTAATACATTCAATTCATCCTGATTTTCGTTAGTTGTTGGACTAACCTTTTTGCATTCTTCCAATACACATTTTAAAAAATTAATTTCCTCCTCATACATATGTGTCTGCACAGCAATATCACAACAAAAATGAATAAATGGACGATAATATTTAATATCATCAGATAATGCCTGTGGATAGTATGCTTGTATAGTGTCATATAATTCTTTAGAACGTTTCCACGCTTTTTGTGATCCGTCATACTGTCTAATAAGAGTACAAATTTGATGTATGTATTTTATATAGATACCTTGATAAACATTGTTTTCTAATAATTCAATAAAAGCATCTAGTAAGTAATTGCAAAAAACAGATGCTATCCTTTCAGGTAAAGCAATATGTAGTATTTTCATTCCTGTATCAATAATAACCTCTTTATTCTTTGCGAGCGCAATCTCATATAACAGATAGGCAATAGGATATATCCTAATTTTACATTGAATATTTTTTTCTTTCACATAATCTAAGCAATCGATGATATGATGTTGACAATTCGTCAAGAAAAAATTTCGTATAATATCATGATCAAATATATATATTCCAGAAATTTGGGCACGCAAAAAATTTTTCTCGCATAATAAATCCAATTCTTCTTTGTCAATTTGAAAAATTTTTTGTAAACGGTTATCAAGAAAATCAAAAATGTATATAATCGAAAAAATATACATAAGTCTATTATACTTTATATGTTTACAAATAAAAGAAACTCTTTTTTCTAAAACACTGGAAATACCATACGATATGTCAGAAAGAACTTCATATTTTTTCAAATCCGATATAATATATGCTTTCTTATCGGGTGAAATTTTTATAATTTCAGATTCCTCCAAGTACTTTGCTGCCTGAAATAAGTTATATGGCTTTAAAGAAACTTTATTTATAATTTCAGAAAAATATTCTATATTTTCATCATCTCTTGTTCGAGTCAATTCCTGTAAAAATAATCTTCCTTGTTCTATCTCCTTAAATCCGCTTAACGTAATTGGAATACAATGCTTTATATTGGCATGCAGAAGATTATACAATAATTCTGAGGATCGGGGTGTCATATAATCTGTATTAAATACTGTTACAAGAATAGATCTATTTACAGATTGCTGATTTACGCTGTAATAAACATAGCTTTCAATAAAATTTTGAAAAGCTTTTCCAGCAAATTGAATATTATCAATAATCAAAACGTTTTTTTCTTTAGCAAGCTTTTCATATAAAATATCTGCATATCTATTTAAAATATCTTGTAATTTTTCTTCTGTTGTACTTCTTATAATTTTTTTTAACAAACAAATTGCTTTTTCTGCATCTGTATGATTTCGGATTACATTTTCTGGCTTTGATATAAATAGTTTTTCTTCTAAAATGTCAAGTATTTCATCGCTAGGTATTTCATAAAGAAAAGCAATTAACTCCTTTAAAAAATAGTGTGATGAAAAATTTTCTTGACCAGAAAAACTAATAATACGATAACCATTTTTCAAAAAAAGATTCTGACTTTCTGTTATAATTCTTGTTTTTCCAGTTCCACTGCTTCCTGTGATTATCATTCCCGATAAACAAGGATTATTGATTAACCGATCATCTACTTCATTTAAAATTTTTAAATAATTGTCACCAATTAATCTGGTTGCTCCTACCCAGCAACTTTTTACAATAATATTTTCAGAGAACCATTCACAACATCTTCCACTTTGCAAACCTAAAAATGTCACATGAAATCTTGGCAACATTATGTTAGGTTTATAAACAATTTGTCTCATATTTAGTGAAACAGAACGTCCTTCACCTTTTTTTAGATAAGTATGATACCAGGTCTTTTTCTCTGGGGATATAGTTGGATAAAAATATTGAAAGGAATAACGTTCACTGCCTTCATCCATAAATTCTATGGTTACTTCTACCTGATTATCTTCAAGATTATTGATTAAACAAAATGTCAATGCAAATGTTTCATTATAGTAAATATTTTCTGTAAATTTATAATTTAAAAACACTTCAGATGTATTGTGTACACTAGAAACAATATTTCTAAAAAAATATACATTAACAAAAGAATATTCCTCTTCTTCATCGCAATTAGACATATATTTTAAAGGGGAATATTCTTTTGGAAGTTTTAACGCATATGTACATATTAAGGTTTCAAGCGTTGTCCCATCAAAAAAGCGAATTATTTTGTTTGCTTTTTCACCAAATGCTACTATTTTGTCTTTTGCAAATCTGTTGATATCGGATCGACTAAAAAATAATATTTCATTAACCTCATATATTTGCGCCATTACTAACGTTGGCGCCAGAATATTCATTGCTATTGTATTTTTATAATTTTTGCACTCTGCCCATATGCTTTGTTCAGACAAATGAATCCAAAAGTCACGATTATTATCGTGACTACCGCCAGTCCTTTCCCAATGTTTTCCATACATTGCAAACAGCAATTGTTTAATTAAATTTTCAAATTCTATGCCGTTTCCCTTGTCATTTCCATCTGTATCTTTATCTATAAATTTATTCCAATATTCAGATGATAGTTTTACCATATTTCTCCTTTTGCATTTTTCTCAACATCTATTAGCCTAATATGTATTATCCATATATGTTTTAATCAATGGATAACTCTTAATTATCCTTGGTTTTATTATATATCTTAATGTATTAACATTCCATTCGATATGGCGTAAATCACCATGTTCTTCATTTGTAGTTTGTTTATTTTTTACTTAAGGGTTTCTTAAAAAGGAACCCTTAAGCTAACACCTACTTATAATTTTTTCCTAGTCAATCTTATAATACTCCTTAAACCACTCCGCAAATTTTCCAAGTCCTTCTTCTATTGTTGTACTCGGTTTGAAGTCAAAATCCTTTATTAAATCTGTCACATCCGCATACGTCTGATAAACATCTCCTGGCTGCATTGGAAGAAATTCTTTCTTTGCTTCCATGCCAAGGTGCTTCTCTAATGTAGAAATATAATCCATTAACTTTTCCGGCTTATTATTTCCAATATTGTATACCTTGTATTTTGCACCTGCTTCAGTTTTCTGCGGTGGATTTGGAATAATATTAACAATACCCTTTACAATATCATCTATATATGTAAAGTCTCTCATCATATCCCCATTGTTGTAAATCTGAATTGTCTCATTTTTCACAATTTTCTTCGCGAACTTGAAATATGCCATATCTGGTCTTCCCATAGGTCCATATACTGTAAAAAATCTCAAGCCTGTTGCAGGAATATCATATAATTTACTGTAAGCATGAGCCATTAACTCATTAGACTTTTTCGTGGCAGCATATAAGCTGACAGGATTGTCAACTTTATCTTCTACCGAAAATGGAACTTTCTTATTTGCACCATACACAGAGCTAGAAGATGCATAAATCAAATGCTTTACTGGATAATGTCTGCAACACTCCAATATATTATAAAAACCTATCATATTTGATTGCATATAGGCATCTGGATTATCAATACTGTATCTAACTCCTGCCTGAGCACCAAGATTAACTACATAGTCCAGTTTTTTCGTTTTAAAGATCACTTCCAAAGCATCTTTATCAGCAAGATCACCTTTTACAAAGTCAAAGGAATCATATTCTTTTAAATTATTTAATCTTGCCTCCTTTAAAGACACTTCATAATAATCATTCATGTTATCAAATCCAATCACCTGACAACCACATTCCAATAACGCTTTACTTAAATGGTAACCTATAAATCCAGCTCCACCTGTTACTAATATTGTTTCTTTTCCAGCAATCTCTTTATAGTTATCTATCACTGTCATTCCTCCACATAAATAGATTATCTTCCAATCGAATGATATTCAACTCCAGCCTGTTTCATTTCTTCCGGATCAAACACATTTCTTCCATCATATACCAGCGCAGTTCTCATATTATTCTTAAAATCTGCCGGTACAAGCTGTTTGATTTCTCCCCATTCTGTAAATACAAAGCAAACATTCGCTCCTTTTAATGCTTCTTCAGGTGTATTTACATATGTAATCTCTGTTGGATATTTCTTCTTGAAATTTTCTTCACCTACTGGATCATATGCATAAATATCAGCCTTCTGCTCTAACAACAACGGGATATTCTCCAGTGAAGGGGCTTCTCTAAGATCATCCGTTCCCGCTTTAAAGGTAAGTCCTAACACAGCAACTTTTAATCCTGTAAATGTAATCAAACGCTGAGAAGCTTTTTTAAATAGCATTGTTTTCTGCTCTTTATTCACATCAATCGCTGCTTTTACTGTTCTAAGGTGATACCCGTTCTGCTCTGCAAGATAATTCAATGCCTTTGTATCTTTTGGAAAACAGCTTCCGCCATAACCGATTCCGGCATTTAAGAATTTTGCTCCAATTCGTGCATCGTAAGACATTCCCTTTGCAACATCTTCAATGTTAGCTCCAACTAATTCACATAAATTAGCAATATCATTCATATAAGAAATTTTTAACGCAAGGAAGTCATTCGATGCATACTTGATCATTTCTGCACTTCTTCTATTTACAGAAACGATTGGCAGATGGAATGGCTCATAGATCTTCATAAGAAGTTCTTCTGCTTCTTTGCTCTCTGTTCCAATAATAATACGCGCTGCATGTAACGTGTCATGCACTGCTGTTCCCTGTGCTAAGAATTCCGGATTACTTGCAACTTCAACTTTTACATCTTTATCTAAGAAATCATGGATAAACTGCTCCACTTTATCATTCGTTCCAACCGGAACTGTAGATTTTACAACAACAAGACAATCATGTTCCACACTTTCCGCAATCTGTCTTGCTACTGTTGCAATATAAGAAAGATTTGCTGATCCATCCGGTTTCTCAGGTGTTCCGACTCCGATAAAAATTGCATCTGCATTTTTATATGCTTTTGCATAATCTGTAGTATAATCCAGTCTTCCTTCTTTATAATTCTCCTGCATTAATTCTTCCAGATCCTGCTCATAAATCGGACACACACCGGATTTCATCAATTCCACTTTTTTCTCATCCACATCTACACACATTACATTGTGTCCAACTTCCGCAAAGCAAACGCCTGCTACTAAACCTACATATCCTGTTCCTGCTACTGCTATCTGCATTACTTTTTTTCTCCTAATCCTATTTTCTAAATTTTGTTTTGTTTAACCACAATGTGGAACGCCATCAGCGTTCCACTCTTATCTCACTATGTAAGAAGTCATCATAAGCCAATGCGATTCCTTCTTCTAATTCTGTATGATACTTCCAGCCCAGACTTTCCAGCTTGCTTACATCCAGTAACTTTCTTGGCGTTCCATCCGGTTTTGTTGTATCCCATTTGATTGTCCCTTCGTATCCTACGACTTTTGCAACCAGCTCTGTAAGTTCTTTAATACTGACTTCTTTACCAGAACCAAGATTGACTGTCTCATTCCCACTGTAATGGTTCATCAGATAAACACAGGCTTCCGCCAGATCATCGACATATAAAAATTCCCGTAATGGTGTACCTGTTCCCCAGCATGTCACTTCTGTCAAACCGTTCTCTTTCGCTTCATGGAAACGACGAATCAAAGCCGGTAACACGTGGCTGTGTTCCGGATGATAATTATCGTTTGGTCCATAAAGGTTTGTCGGCATTACTGAAATAAAATCTGTATGATACTGACGATTGAGGTATTCACAGTATTTCAAGCCACTGATTTTTGCCAGTGCATATGCCTCATTTGTTGGTTCTAATGCACTTGTAAGCAGACAGCTTTCCTTCATCGGCTGCTCTGCCATTCTTGGATAAATGCAGGATGAGCCGAGAAACATCAGCTTTTTACAATCATTCTTCCACGCCTCATGAATAACATTCATCTCAAGAATCATATTATCATACATAAAGTCCGCCAATGCAGATGCATTTGCCATAATTCCTCCAACTTTTGCAGCTCCCAGGAAAACATATTCTGGCTTCTCCTCTGCAAAAAATTTTTCAACTGCATCCTGTCGACATAAATCTAATTCCTGATGAGTTCTTGTAATGATATTGGTATAACCTTCTTTCTTTAACTGACGAACAATTGCAGAACCTACCATACCCTTATGACCTGCAACAAAAATCTTAGCATTTTTTTCCATGACTTAACCCTTCTTTTCTATAGTTTTTATTTATGACCGATTACGAAATTCTGATGCTGAAATTCCAGCAAACTTTTTCATATCTTCATCTACCATCATCTGTACTAACTGTGGAAAGCTTACTGCACGTTTCCAGCCGAGTTCTCTTTCTGCTCTGGACGCATCTCCCCACAAGAACTCTACTTCTGCCGGACGGAAAAATTCCGGATTGACATCCACAAGAAGCTTTCCTGTTGCCTTGTCATATCCTTTTTCTTCTACACCAGTTCCTTTCCACTCTATGGTAACTCCGACCTCTGCAAAGGCAAGTTCCACAAATTCACGGACTGTATGTGTTTCATTGGTAGCAAGAACATAATCTCCCGGCTTATCCTGCTGCAAGATTCTCCACATTCCCTCTACATAGTCTCCTGCAAAGCCCCAATCGCGCTTTGCATCCATATTACCCAGAGATAATTTTTCCTGCTTTCCAGCCATAATATTCGCTACTGCAATTGTAATCTTTCTTGTAACAAAATTATCTCCTCGTCTGGGAGATTCGTGGTTGAATAAAATTCCATTACATGCAAACATATTATAAGATTCACGATAGTTTACAGTGATCCAGTAAGAATAAAGCTTTGCTGCTCCATATGGACTCTTTGGATAAAAAGGTGTCGCCTCGCTCTGTGGTGCTGTTTCCGGAAGACCTCCAAACAATTCTGAAGTGGATGCCTGATAGTATTTGCAATCCAGTCCACTCTGATGAATCGCTTCCAAAATCCTAAGGGTACCAACACCTGTCACATCTGCTGTATATTCCGGAACTTCAAAAGAAATCCCTACATGTGACTGTGCAGCCAGATTATATACTTCATCCGGTTTATAAGTATTAATAATATTAGATAAACAGCTTGTATCTGTCAGATCACCATAATGTAAAAACAATCTGTCTTTATACTGCTTGTCCCCTAATAAATGATCAATACGATCTGTGCATGGTGTACTGTGCCTGCGGATAATTCCATGCACTTCGTATCCTTTTCCTAATAACAGCTCTGTTAAATAAGAACCATCCTGTCCTGTGATTCCTGTGATCAATGCTACTTTACTCATTCTATATACTCCTTACCATATATCTGATTTTTCTCATACTATATTTCTCTTAAACACAGCTATTTTATCATAAAAAGTCCACAATGCCAAACATTACAGTATCTATCCTCTATCTACAAATTCCATACCAATTCAAATTTTTGTATCTGCCCTCTAAAAACAGGTGATCAGTAAACTTACCTTCATACTGAAAGCCACATTTTTTATAAAAATGATTTGCACGCTCATTTTCCTCAAGTACATTTAAATAAACTCTGTGTAATTTCAATTCTTCAAAAGCATATTTTAAAATATCCTTCGTCGCCTCATATGCAAGTCCCGTTCCCTGCGCTTTTGTTCTTGTAACAATTGCATACTCTGCATTTTTGTCCATACTCGAAATATGCTTTAAACTGATAGTTCCCATATATTCATCATTTTCATCTACAAATGCAAAATTCTGATTCTCCTCTGTAAAACTATTATTCACAAAATCAATTGCATTTTGTTCTGTCATATCTTTAAAATTTGCTCTAAAATTGCACGCAACTGCTGGATCATGCATCCATTCCAACATATGTGGCACATCTTTTAATTCTAATTTTCTAAGCATACTCTCCTCTTTTCTGTACGATTCTTTCTTTTACCATAAAAAATATCTTTTTAAAATTTTCTCAACCTAATTGAAATAATATCACGATTTCAAGTATAACAAAATTTATGTAAAAAGCAATTTCTATATTTCCTTTCGTACTCCAGACAAATCAATTGAATGACTCTATCCTTCCTTATCTTGTCACCAAAATAGCACCAATCACAATCAATAATACACCTGACATCTGTTTTCGTGTCACTTTTTCCTTCAAAGAAACCACTGAAATTACCATTGTCCATATATAGGTGATAGATGTAAGCGGTAATACAATAGAATAATCCAGATACCGCAAAATAAATATATTAAGCAATGCTGAAAGGAAATATAATCCTCCACCAATATACAAATTAAGGTTTGTTAATAACCCCAGCATTCCATTTGTTCCAGATGCTTTCTTAAAAAACAAGGATGCAACAGCTCCCATCAGTGTCATGATCACAAGGATTCCATAATACATCATTCTTCATCTCCTCCTGCAATCAACACCACTCCTGCTATGATAACCAGCACGCCGGCACATTTTAAAAGTGTGATTTTTTCTTTCAATACACCTGCTGCCAATAAAATACTTAATACATAATTCAGGCTTAGCATCGGCTGCAGCACTGACAATTTCCCAAACCTGTATGCCACAAGCATTACAATTGCTCCAATGCCATAAAAACAAAAACCTGCAAACATTACAAGAATTCCATACTGCGCTGACAGTTTCCACAACAACTGTCCCACACAGACGCATATAGAGGAAAGAAGCATCAGCAGGATTCCCTTTTTATTCTTCTGAAAAGATTCTATCATCGGTACTTCTCCATTCTATCTAGGGTTATATGCTCCAAAAGCATTTTTTACCAATATTTTCATCAGTTCACTGTTCCCCTTAAAAAAGCTGATCTTAGTAGGCGTTTTTCCCTTTCTCGGATACCTTCTTATAACCGGGATTTCACATGCCTTATACCCTAACTGTGTTGCCCGTACCGACAAATATGCCAATAATTCGTATGTCATAAAAATATCCCGGAGTGGCTGCACTCTTTCATCTTCCAGGTATCTTCTTGAATATGCCCGGTATGCATTTGTTGTATCTGTAAATCTCTGATGTGCCGTTAATGAGATAATCGGTGCATGGATCAACTGCACAGAAACCAGTCTCACAAATGGTGTATTAACTGCTTTTCCCCCTTTTACAAATCTGGAACCCTGAATCAGATCATATCCAGCTTCTAATTTTTCAATAAAACGTGGCACATCCTCAATGCTGTCTTTATTATTTCCATCAATTGTGATAATTCCCTGATAGCCCCGTTCTAACGCCCACCAGATGCCCATACGAAGCTGTGCTCCCTGTTTTCCGGTATCCTGCTTCACTAATAAAGTATTGACCTGAAGTTTCTTCAATTTTTTTTCATCTGTGCATCCGTCTGTAGAACCACCATCACAAATTACGATATCAGCATAATCAGCAATTTTAGTCTCATATGCCCGTCTTAATTCTTTAAAGATACGCTCTCCCTCATTAATAATCGGGATCAGTACTACATAATCTTTGGTTTTCTCCGCATACTCGGTACACTCAAACTGTGGAACACCTTTTTTTCTCTGATAAATCATCCAAATATCTCCTGTATATACTTCATTGTATCTTCAATAAATGAAATATCTTCTTTCTTTCCCATCTCAATGGAAATAAATCCCTGATAATCTTCTGTCTCTAAAATATCCCGTAGCCGCCCATGTAATTCTCTATGTTCAATCACTTTTAAGCCCGGTTCACTGATATGAATATGACTGATCTGTGCTATCTGTCCCTTTATTTCTTCTATTGATTCTTCATTCTGGATTACTGTTCCGAGATCAAGATTTAATTGAAATCCCTCGGAATTCACCTGTTCAATCAGCTTCAATGCTGATGTCGTGTCATTAATGTAATTCGTATTATAAATCGGTGGGTTTGCTTCCATTCCAATAGCAACGCCCTGCGCATAGGCATAATCCCCTGTTTCTCGAAAGAATCCCTGCGCAATCTGTTCTTCTGCTCCTTCTGGCTTTACTCTGTTTCTCGGACAGCCAAAGACAAGATTTTTACAGCCTATCGCTGCTGCAAAATCAACTGCCAGCTTTGTATAATCTAATAAACCTCGCCTTTCTTCCTCTGTTCCAAAAAGCTGTTCCTGCTTTCCATACCAGATAGACTGCATGGATGGAACAACAAAGCCATATTTTTCGAACAATTTTTTGCTCCATTTTTTCGCCTCTGCGAGTTTTTCATACGGCTTTTCCGGAAAAATCCTTGTCGGAGCAATTTCAAGCCCGGTGAAACCATATTGTTTCATCCATTCATATATCTGTGCATCATCTTTTTCTTCCCATGCAATATTTGAAATTGAAAGTTTCATTTTTCTATCCTACTTTCCATATGCTGTTACAAATTTCCTTATTCCTTCCATAACTTCCTCTTTCGAACAGATATACCCCTTTTCACCACCATATATCCTGTCATGGATTGTTCTGAAATCATAATAAACAGGCTTGCCTGACAGCTCATTCACGAAAGTTTCACCTGTCAGATATTTATACAGTTCTCCTGCCGAGATCGGTTCTGTCGCTGGATGAAATAAACGAATATCCTGCCCCAACGCCACATTAATATCTTTCCACAAACGGGATAACGGATAAAACTGATATACGTTTCTGCTGTCCGTAAAATTCAGTGCTGAAAATCCTAACATATTAAATTTTTCTTTCAGGATTTCCTTTTCATCCGTCTTAAGTTCCTTCACTTTATAAAAGCCGTTATCTTGCAGTTTATAAAATTGCTTTATTTCTGCATCCTTTTTTGCCAGTTCTTCTATCTTTGCCTCTGTAAGCATAAAAGGAATACGTGTCATATAATCATAAATAAAGTTTTTCTTAATGTTTTTTCCAAACAAACCCGGAAGACGTATGATCAGCGCCTCTGGATACTGTTTTCTGACAAACTGCTCTAAAACATATCGGTTAGCACCATAAGCGTTCAAGCCCTCTGTGTCAATCTCAGTATTTTCATCTGCTCCAGCCGGATTCTTAAGAACATCTACCGTTGATATCAGCACCAGCTTCTTCGGATTAATCTTGAGGATATTTTCTTCTGCCTGCCGGATCAATTCCAAGTCCTTATCAGGCTCATGATTTGCCAGATATTTTTCTGCACGCAGTCCTGCATAAACTAGCAGATCCGGATTCGTTCCATATGCCTCACCAATATTCCTGGAATTATATAAGCCCTCAAAATTCTCTCCAGCGCAGATATTGCTTCCAACAAACCCCGTATAACCAACTAATGCTTTTCTCATGATGTTCTCCTTACTTAGTCAATTTTTCTATACTCTCAAAACTATAATTTTTTCTCTTAAATACTAACTCAACCAGTAACTGTAAATACTTAATAATGATTGTCAATATTCCAAACAGTCCGAAAAATGCAAGTGACAGGAACAACAGCGTCGTTGTCCAACCCTCTACAGGCGTGCTGACTGCATAGGTCACAATTGTATATATGATCATAACCGCTGTCATCAACATCATAACTGCTGTCATTGTCATAGAAAAACGATAGCCTACATCCGTAAACAAAATTAGTGTATCTGTTGCCAGTCGCCTCCGGTATTTGGTTTCTTTAGAATCTGTATGTATTTCTGTATCTGTTGACTGATAAATTACATTCTTTGTCTTTAATCCACAGTTCATATAAACCGCTTTGCGGTATGGAACAGACTTATTCATGCTGCTGATTCTGTTAATCACTCTGCGGCTTAAAATGCGGAAACGCTCTGTGGTCATCTTATAAGACGCATCTGTAAACTGGTCAAACAATTTATAAAACATCCGTGAGGAAAATTTCTGTTTTCTATCTGGAGATGCACTGACAATATCGAATCCCTTTAAAGACTCCCAATATATCCGCATAATCTCTCCTGCTTCATAATCTATCGTAGCAGAATCGAATTCATACACAAAATCACCAATGGCTAAATCCACACCTGCATTCATTGATAATTCCACACCGTGAAAACTGCTCATATTCAATACAGATAGACTTGTTTCTTTCGCCATAATACTGATTTCTTTAATTTTTTGCACACTATCATCTTCTGAAAAATCATTTACACAGATAATCTCAGAATGTTCAAAATTTGTTTCCAGTTCTGCGATCAGCATCTGTAAGAAAGAAACAATCTTCTCTTCTGCATTGTGCACATATACAACTGCTGATATAAAATTCTTCTCTTTGTTATTCATTTGTAAGCACCTCATCTAAATCATAAACTGTATTAATTTTTCCTGACAAAACTGCTACAAATATTGGTTTTTCTGAGTACACTCTGACAACTGTTGGTCTGGAATCATCAATCTCTGAGCTCATCAGTATCGGTTTCATGGAAAATAAAGACTCCCGATATGTGAATCCGTATTCCTCTCTCAGATATTTTCTTGCTAGGTTCGCCATATATGGAAATGCTGTCTTTGGTTTTGCAATACAGTCATTACAGTTTCCAAGCCTTTCTGTAGAACAATGACCATTACTTTCCTTCTGACATTGGAAGGTCGGCACACTGTCGTAGCTTGTCGTATGAGGCGTAAAAGTTACAGATGTCAGGGAATGTAATCCTGTTTTTCCAAACGGCATAATAGAAAAAAACGGACCGTCCATCACTGTAAAGCCATATGGCTTCAGCTTCTCATTCACATCACAGAGTATGATCTCACATAATTCATACTTAATTTTAAATGAATCATATCCAAGCATCTGTAGGATCTGATTTGTGCCTGCATAAGTAGCATTCAATAAAAAACCTGTCCTATATTGCTCTCCATGTTCTGTCTCGATTACATAATAATCCGTATCCTTATCTATGTTCTTGATTTTTGTATTATATTTTATCTCAACATTCTTAAATTCTGAGAGTTCCTTCAAGAAATACCGACATAAAATCTGTGCATCGTAAGTATATTCTCTTGTCAGGAATGCCCCATCGCACATCTCATTCTGAAAGAAGCGTCCTGGGTGCAATTCCTCGCATTTAATCCCTGCTGCCTTGCAGAACTTTTTGAACTGTTCCCCATCCGACCACGAATACTGGCTTGACGTTGCATAAATCTGCTCAAATTCCCGATTGATGCAAAAATCATAATCCTTATTAAACCGTTCAAAATATCCTGCTGATTTCATTGCTGTGGAAATGGATCTGGGATAATGGTATCCCTGGTGTACACGTGCCTGATTAATATAAGTTGCTCTTCCAAATGCCTTGTCATCACACTCTATTACTAGAATCCGCTCTCCTCTTTTCCCACAAAAATGCGCAGAATATAAACCATACAATCCTGCGCCAATGATAATTTTATCGTACTGTATCATCTGTCGTGTTCCCTCACTGTAGAATTTTTATCTTTTTCTATTGGCTGTTATTCGCTAACAGTTCTATTTTTTTCAACCAATTTTCCAACGAATATTCTTCGTGATAATCATAATTCACTTTTTTATTATCCTTCAAAAAATTCACATCGATATCTTCTGCTTTTTCGAAAAAACTCACATTCTTTCCATCTTCGCAACAGGGCATTTTATTTACTGACAAATTATCTGTCAGAATTTTCTTATTATAAATCACTGCCTCCTGAACCCTTAAGGAACACGTCCGATTTGTTTCTACCATCAATTCCAAAACACATCTGGATTTCTTCACAATATCAAGCACCTTTTCATACGGTATATTCTGCTCTATATAGTGAATTTCTGTCTCTTCATCTGTATAAGCAGGAACTCCTGATTTTTTCATATAAAAAGCAGTCTTTAACCTTGCTTTTTTACAATATATAGCGATTTCCCGTAACTTTGATTCCCGCCCTCTGTCATTTCCAATAAAACAAATATCATATTCATCCTCAACCTCGAAGTTACTCATTATATATTCTTTATCTGACGGATATACATTAGGAACAAATCCTATCTTATATTGTTCTGCCACTCCCGGATCAAATACCGCTAATGAATCCATTTTGTCCTGTAAATATGCCAAATCCTGTCTTACAAATTTTTCATCAGTAAAGAAAAATATGTGTTTTGAATCCGGCTGTTTTTTTCTGATATACTCAACAACTCCATTCTCAATGTCTTTCATAAAATGAGTCGACCAAATATAACATACCGGCCGTGCTTTAGTAAAAGAAATTCGTCTGAGCATCAGTGCATACCAGCAACTCTTAAATGGAAGTTGTATCTTTGCATTTATCCTTCTGCTTACATGAACCGAATGAAATGCCTTCTCCAACTTTGTCAACAATCCATTCGTTCCACTATAAAACCTTACATTTTCAAATTTTTCTGCCTCATGATAAGTATATCTATAAAGATCCATATTTGCTGCAAAAATAACAAAATTATATTTCATCTTCCGCTTACCTGACCTGCTCTACTTTCTGATTTTCAACTTTATAAACAATATCACAGTTTTCAATTGTCGATAGGCGGTGTGCAATAATAATCATCGTCTTTTTACCCTTAAAATAATTAATAGATTCCATAATTGCCGCCTCTGTCTCATTATCCAGTGCTGAAGTAGCTTCATCAAACACAAGTATTTCCGGGTTATTATATAGTGCTCTGGCAATTCCAATTCTCTGACGCTGTCCACCAGAAATACGGATTCCACGTTCTCCTACTACTGTCTCAATTCCCTCTGGTAAACTTTCTACATACTCCTTAATCTGCGCTTCTTCTAATACCTTCCATACACGTTCTTCCGAGATATTCGATTCATCAATACCAAACGCAACATTATTTCGAATCGTATCATCAATCAAAAAGATATTCTGAGGTATATAAGATATTTTTGCCAGATAGTCCTCATAACACTCCTCTATGTCTTTATGATCAACTCTTACGATTCCCTTCTGTGGTTTTAACAAACCCAGCAAAATATCTACTACCGTCGTCTTTCCCGCTCCTGATGGTCCTATCACACCAACTGATTTCCCTTTTGGTATAGAAATACTTGTATTCTCAAATACTTTCTTATCCGCATTTTCATATTGAAAAGAAAAATCAAGACATTCAATTCCTTCCGACAATGTTTTAAAGTTTTCACTGCTTTCCTTTTTTTTCTGCTTTTCTGTATCGTTATCTTCCGTAATCAATTCATATACAAGATTAAAAGATTGCTGTCTATAGGACATAGTTGTCAAATAACTTGAAATACGATTGCATGCTGGCAACAAACGTACCGCTGAAAAGGCGAACGCAGACAATGTCGTAATCATTGAGGTAATGCTATTTCCGGATAAAATGATAATAATTAAGTAAATCAAAATTGTCATCATTATCACGAATTCGATTAGGTAACTTGGTGCTTTATTCCACATACTATAAACAATTTCAGTATTGTTCCAGCTAAGATTTGCAGTATTAAACTTCTTTTCAAAATATTCCTGATTATCGCTTATTTTGATATCTTTTATTCCATACACTGACTGGTTCAGCCATTTTTGTCTTTCCTTAAGATTCTGCTGTTGCTTTTTTCCTGCAGTTTTTAATTTACGTTTTGTTTCAAACCTAATCAATAACATGCATAATAATAAAAATGTACAGATTAAAAATGTCATTTTAAAATCAATAACCATCAACATTCCTATTAACATTGCCGCTGTAAGCAGCTCTGAAAAAAGCTGCATCATATTTAAAATGTAATCCCCGGTTCTCTGCACATCTTCACCAACAATCCTTGTAATCTCTGCCAGATTGATGTTAGCAAAATATTCATACGGCTTTTCCAAAATAACATGGAGTAATTTTGCTGAAAGATTCTGCTGTGTATCTTTAACCAGACGATTCTGGATATAATATTCTCCTATCAGATAAACCGTCTTAAATATATAAAATATAATCAATGCAATAGCAACCGCAACAACAAATTGCTGAATACTTTCAAACCCTGTCCATACATAAACCGCTTTTAAATATTTGTTACTCTCAAATGCATTTTCATCCATTATCATAGAAATAAATGCAACGATCGTTGATATTCCCATAGTCTCCAAAACAGAGCCGAATAATGGAAGGAAAAAAAGCAATGCCAATTTGGAATTTGCCCGTCTTCCCAAAAAAATTTTAATTTTACGAACTAACTTCATCATTCTTCCTATCAGCCAGTCTGGCCGCTTTCATTCTATTGTTATTTATTCAAATCGGTTCATAACATCAATCACATATGACTGTTCTTCGTCTGTCATCCCATTATATAATGGGATTGATAACACCTCATTTGCAAACTTCTCTGTAATCGGGAGACAGCCTTGTTTTAATCCAAGATACTGATACGCTTCTGACAAATGTGGTGGAATTGGGTAATGAATAATCGTACCAATTCCATGTTCTTTCAAATAATTCATCAGTTCATCTCTTCTCTTGGAATGAATCACAAACTGGTGCCAGATCGTCGTTGCTCCCGGCTGGATCTTAGGCAATTCAAAATTCGAATTATTTAACTCCGCCAAATATCTGTCACAAATTTCTTTCTTTTCCTCTGCCAATTCGTCTAAATGTGATAAACGAACACGTAACAGTCCTGCCTGTATCTCATCTAATCTTGAATTAGCTCCAACCACTTTATTATAGTAACGTTTTTCACTTCCATAATTGCGATACATCTTCATATCTTTTGCAATCTGTTCATCATCCGTAACAATTGCACCCGCATCACCAAATGCACCAAGATTTTTTGAAGGATAAAATGAGAAACATCCAATATCCCCAAAAGTTCCTGTCATTTTTCCGTCATAGCATGCTCCATGGGACTGCGCACAGTCTTCTACCACCCTAAGATTATATTTTTTTGCAATTTCCATCACATCATCCATTTTGGAAGCCTGTCCATACAAATGCACGACAAGAATTGCCTTTGTCTTTTCTGTTATCTTATCTTCTATCTTGGAGGTATCAATATTATTGTATTCATTCGGTTCAACAAATACCGGTGTTGCGCCATTAATTGTAATTCCCATAACGCTGGCTATGTATGTATTTCCCTGTACGATTACTTCATCTCCTTTGCCAATTCCCAATACCCGAAATGCAAGCCATAATGCATCCAATCCACTGGCAAGGCCTACACAGTACTTTGCTCCTGTATAGTGTGCAAATTCTTCCTCAAAATTCTGTACTTCTTTTCCTAATACATACCATCCTGAGCGTAACACCTCCAGTGCCTTATTCTCAAACTCACTTTGGTATTTATAAAATCCTCGATCTAATCGATTTGCCATTATTTCCATATCAAACATCTCCATTCTTTGTGCTTTGTCTATTGTAGCATATATCTGTTTCATTGCCAAATTAAGGTTTTTTGTAGTTTTCAAACTTTAATTACAATATAATTTTCTGTCTCTAACAGTATTTCATGCCCTCCTGAGATACATTCCTCTATCATTCCATCTGCTTTCGGTTGAATCACATACTGAAAGTCAAGACCATTATTTTTCATAAATTCAAAATATGGGTTCAATTCTCCTTGGCAAGTATACTTTTCATCTCTATATTTTTCTGCTGGCAGGGCACTTCCTGCATTTACAATTCTGCTTGTATACTGCCGTATAAAATACCAGTTATCATCCCATGAAATCACAAGTGTTCTTGCCTTTTCTTCGTCAGTATTGTCTTCTAAAATGCAGTCAGCAATCTCCTTATCCTCCTGCGGAATTTTGTATATATTCTCCGGTATCCGATATGCATTTTTTTCATAGTAAGATGTTCCGGACATGCCTATAACAAGACATATCGCTAAGAATATTACTGTTTTATATCTTGTTTTTTTCTGCAAATCTATAACCTCTACTGCTGCATATGCAATAATAACCGTTACAGGCAATAAATAATACACCCTCACATAAGTTGTACTCGAATCCATCAGGTGAAGTTTATCAATCGCTAATGCAAATAAAGGATTCAGAATTACCCCCATAACCAATATACAGTATCCCGCAAACATCCACTTTATGCGCATATCTTTCGTATAGAACAAAATAAAAAAAAGGGATAAAACAAATAAAACCCAATATCCACTATTTTCCCAATAAATACGGAAGCTTTCCTCTACTATACTCATATTCAGACTCCAAGCCATGTCAGTATATGTCCATACCCCATATAAATCATCATTAACAAAACATTCGGCATACAACATATTCCTGCATGTAAAATCATTCTATAATTCTTTCTATAAATTCCAGCAATTAATGCAATTAACAATATCATAATTGGCGCCAGTCCATTTCCAAATACGGTACCGGAGGACGCCGCAAGCATTGCAAAAAACACAATAATCAATTGTCTTCTATTATATTCTTTCCAAAACAATTGCCAGCAATAAAAAAACAAGTATGGTAAAACAACGACTGCTAATAATGCTTTTCCCTGCCAGGAGCAAACCAACAATCGAAAAGATATTGTATAATTAGAAAAACTCCCGAAAATATTCAGCACACTTAATAGTATCACAAAACATGCTGTTTTTTCTTTATTCCATTTAAACAATTCTTCTGCCATGACTGTCCAAATACAGTAAGCCATACCAATCACTAGAATGGGCAAAATCGTCTTACATACAATTAACACATGTAATCCAGATATCTTTGCAAGATAAGATGTAAATATCAAATATGATGTTAATGTATATTTGGGAGACACATCTGCAAGACTGCAATTTTCTCCTGTAAGGTAATCTGTAAGATAAATCTGGTCAGTCTCTACAGTATCATTCGCCATTGTAATATAAGTAGTATCATCTCCACTATATACATAATCTGGATTAAAAAACACACTGGTAACCATCTGTAAAAAAACAAAAAGCAAAGCTATCCCCCATATGGGTGCAATCTTTTCTACTTTAAATTTTTCTGTCTTATATACATTCCGAAGGTTCCATATAGAAAAAAAAGCGATTGCCACCAACACAACACTATAAACAACTGCCAGTTCAGTCAGACTGCGTTTTAAAATTGTAAAAGGAATCGCCAGCAGCTGAAAAACCGCCAGCATAACGAGCATTCCAGTCACATAATCCATTCCGATTTTTCTCCGGTCAGTTTTATCTGTAATAGAAATCACAAAACTTCCAATCAAACATGGTGCTATCCCAAGCACCAAAAGCAACCATAAAATCATTCTTTTTCCTTCTCTATTGCTTTATCACTAAAATTTTTTTCTTTTACAATATATACAGGTCGATTTTTTATTTCATTATACAATCTTGCAATATATTCTCCAATAATTCCGAGTATAAGAATAATGGTTCCACCCAAAAACATCATCATCAATAATATTGAAGTATAGCCTGTCCTTGGTGCATCCGTACTAATAGCTGAAACTAATGTAATAATTGCATATATCACTGCAAATACATCAATCAGAAACCCCAGATAAATAGCTGCCCGAAGAGGTGTTGTCGAAAACGCCAGAAACCCATTTACAGCATACCTTGCCAAACCTATAAAACTCCATTTTGTCTTCCCATATTTTCGTTCGACATTCTCATAATCAATCCATTTCATGTCGAATCCAACCCAGGACATAATTCCTTTTGTGAATCTCTCTTTCTCTGGCAACGAAACTACCGCATCCACAACGATTTTTTTCATTGCCCTAAAATCAGAGCCTCCCTGCACAAAACTCAACCCCGTACTTTTTTTCATAAATCGATAAAATAATTTTGAAAAAGCACTTCTTACAGGTGGCTCCCCTTTTCGATCCACGCGTCTTGCGCCACAGCAGTCATATCCTTTTTCCAGATATTCCAGCATTTGTGGAATCAATTCTGGTGGATGTTGTAAATCTGCATCCATCAACACAGCTATATCAGATTTGACATTCGATAATCCTGCAAATATAGCTGCTTCCTTTCCAAAATTACGAGAAAAAGACAGGTACTTCACTTTCACCCTGTCTTCCTCTAATTGCTTAATTTCATTTAATGTCTGGTCTTTGCTTCCATCATCCACAAAAAACAGCGTCGTATCATAATCTTTTAAATTTCCCATAACACGATTCACTGCTTCGTACAACGGTCTGATACACAGTTCTTCAAAATAGCATGGAACAATTATTTCCACTGATTTCATATATACGTCCTCATCTTCCGTTAATATAATGCCCAATACATCGTATTTCCATCAAATACCAACTGCTCATCTGTATCCAGATGAGACCAGCTTTTTCCATCCCAATATTTTTGAATAAGACTTTGATAGTATTCTGTATTATCTGTATATTGCTCATCCATATTAATACGATTATAATTTTTATCAAATAAATAATTTAATAAATTTACATCTGCCCATGCGTCATAATATAATCTGTGCGCATACAAGGTATATACATTTTGAAAATGCTGCTCCTGATATGCATAATGAATTGACCCCATTCTATGCACAACAATATCCGTCACTTCGTTTCCAGATTCAGCTTCATATTCCTCAATTGCTTCCTGAATTTCCTGTGCCTCATAAAAATCAATAGCATTTGCTATATAGCAATCCTGTAATCCTGTCTGTGTACTATATACCATAATTGCAGCTCCCAATGCTGTACCTATCAGAAATCCTTTTGACAAATATTTCGTATTCCTCAAGAATGCGTAACTACAGATCAGAATCATACTCAACCCCATAAATACAGGTGTCAATGTTCTTTGCGGAAATCCTATCGTAGAAGATACAAAACAAGGTGCAAACGGAACAAGCATACATCCAGCTACCACAAATCCCCACATAAAAATAATCCATATTTTCTTCCATCCATATTGGAATAAAATTATAAATGATACAGCAATAAATGCAAGCACTACTGTTATTGGGATAAAATAATTTGGAAGCATTCCATAAGCTTTTATAATGCACAAACGAACAATATCAAAAATCCACTGTAAACGTAAACTCCATTCATCTTTTACCCCTGTCTGCTTTATAATCTCATCTGTAATATGTAATGCCAGACATATTTTAGGAATCAGAATATTTACAATTGCAGCTGAAAGTGTAAGCAGTCCACTGATCAATACATTCTTTATCAGTTTTACGCATTTCAGATAATCTTGAATAAATGTTACTGCTACGCAAAACAATAATGTCATAATAATGTTGCACTGATATGTAGATACCGCTAGAAAGGCAAAAATCCATCCTTTTACATACTTTCTGTCCACAATATACTTTGCGGCAAGAACTGCCAGTAATATTCCTACTGCCCAGTCAAAAGCTACATACACATAGGTTTCCGCAATGAACGGATTTATAAAACAAACTAAAACTAAAACATTTAAAATAATAGAATACTTATCCAGTTTTAATGCCTTTTCAAGCATCCGATATAAAACACATGCGGCTATTGCATATACTAAAATACCCATTAACTGCAAAACCCATTGATGATGCATTTTATTAATTCCAAACAAATTCAGGAAACGATAAAGCCATGAAATCAGGTAATTCGTATATCGTCCTGATGCCAGATGTTCCGATAAACTAGGTGCCTTTGCAACTTCTCCAATCATTTCGCTGTAGAGAACATCACTTGTAATCTGAAAATTCATCGTAATCATGTATGTTCCCAACAATGCAACTGTATTAATCAGATATAATATTTTATTTTTATAAATATTTTCATAAACGTTCTTCATGCTTCTTTCCTTTGCTAATACAATATGTCATTGCATATACACCGACGATAATAGAACGATGTCTCATAGCGGTTCCAGCATTGGAAGTTCCCCATGCAAATATTGCACAAACCGCCAGACAAGCTGCGATTCCTGTGAGTATTTTAAATTTGTCATCGCTATGGCGAAATTCCCTCAAAATTCCACCAAGTAATATCAATGTTGGTACTGAATCCATGCAAAAAGCTGCTGCATCCCCTAATCCTCTCCAATCCATTGGCATTGGTGATAATACAAAATAGATCATTCGGATCACTGTCCAGATCGCAACTCCGCCCCAGGTATGAACCTCCAGATTCATCAAATAATCGGAACCGCCTGGCACAAAATACCTGCCGGTGATACTTTCTATGGTAAGTTCACTTGGGAAATAGACCATCAACAGATCACGCAGACTTGGTACTAGTTCAATCACTGTTATTCCAACTAGAACCGCTACTAACAGACATATCGTAATCCAGGTTACTCCTTTTTTCTGTTTTTTAGCATTCCAGAATAATCCGGCGAATAAAAAGCCAACCCACATACCCATGGCACCGGAATGTAATATAATTGCCGGAATTGCTCCTAAAAATGCTCCCAGCATATACACAATTTTATTTTTTTCCATCCAGCCTAAAAACAGATAAAATGAAAATGCATCAAAAAAAATCATTGCACTTTCCCGCAGCAGAACAGATGATATACAAATATAATTTGGCAAGAAACATATAAACAACAATACCCAAGTCACATACTTTTCCCGAACCTGATACTTTCTGCTGGTATAAAGAATCACCAATACCGTAGCAATATAAAATAAAATATTAATATATTGTGCCAGCAATCTGTTTTGTCCGATTACCTGATAAAATCCATTTAATAATTGTGCATAATTTGAATTAATCTGCGTTGTTCCGGTTGTATATAGTTCTCCTGATGCTTTCCAAAAACCTAATGTATCGCTTCCAGAATGTAAAATTGTAACATAATCTGATGCATAAATATCAATAAGCATTACAATCATTCGAATTAAATAACCTGTAAAAATAATCACTATCTGCTTCGCCATAATATTCTGTCTGCAAAGCTGCCAGATAATCAGGATACTGATGACTCCAATTAATACAACCGATACCGCATCACCTGCTGCCTGCAAAATGCCAACCCTGTTCATACACCAGGAAATTGTCACCAGCATTACCATACATAGACACAACTGAACCAGTGCACCATATTCATTATTACGAATTATTTTTTTTCCAAACCTCATTCTGTCCTCATTTATGCGTGCAACATAATACCACCAAGAATGTTAATGTCATTATTCTTGCATGCCTCTACTTCTTCAGCCATACTGTCAAAATCAGAACCATTCTCTTTTTCTACAAAAAGAATATTCTTTATCTCAGATGCCTCCAATAACGCATCTGCATAACAGGCAACATTCTCAATTTCTTTTAACTCAATATTTTTTTCTTCCAGCATTCTTTTCAATTCAACATACCAGGTCTCTGATGTAAACGATAAACCAATTGTTCCACTTACGCATAATTTATCTATATCATTCTTTTTACACTGTAAATAAATATTAGAGTAAATCATTTTCACAATCTGGTCATCAGAATACTTTCGTTCTTTATCATATGTCAATTTATTTATACATTGATCAATTGAGGAAAACATTCTTTTTTCTTTATGTTCTTCCTGTATTTCCCCAAGTTTATAAATATTGCAAACATCATAATCTGCTTCTCCCCGCACTTTTTTCGTGCAAAGGAATGTCAACATCCAGAAACAAATCATCAAAAAAGCTCCTGCAACAGTTCCAAGAGCAAATACCTTTCCACTTGGTTTTACTGTAATAGCAACTACCCCCGTATCCTGCGGAAGAACTTCATCTGCATTGTCGCTTGTTTCTTCATCAATATGATCCCAGTTATTATATACCTCTACCTGCTGTTCAGATAAATTTCCCAATTTGTTTAAATAACCACCTGAAACACTATCATATCCATTTACACGGTCATACTGTAATGTTTGTAATGAATAATCTGCCTGCACTCCTATATTTTCTGTTTGAAATACAAGCTGATGTGCTTCAACCGTTTCACTCAAGACCTTTGCATACTCCTGTAATACTTCTTTTATCGTTTCCGCAATATCAGATGCTTTTTCTCTGTCATAATGGATCAGTGACACCGTAAAAATTTGCTCTTCCACTGCACTATTATTATATATTACAGCATTTCCTTTTTGTGACGCTGCGACCTCATTTGTAGGTACCGATAAAATCTCTGTAAGATATTGTGGTTCTGTGCCATCGTCTAACTTTTCTGTAACAGCCTCACTCATTTCTCCGCTCGTTACATAATTATCATACGCTGCTATCAATGCCCCTTTTGAGATTTCATTTTCATTTTCTGTCAAAACCTGATATTGCAGTGTTACCTTTACTACTTTATCATATGGAATCTGCATTAATATTGAATTCGTAAAATAATTATCTGCACTGTCAATAATATTCTGATATGTTCTTACATACTCAATTTCACGCAATTCATTGGCAGAAAAAGAATTTTTTACATCCGCTAGCGAAGCCGGCGGTGCTGCATTCGCACTTGCCACTGCATTATTATAGCTTTGATAATAGTGTATTCCCGTAAGAATCATTCCACTTATCACTGCAAGCACTATAATACTTCGCCAATGCTTCAATACATAACATATCATTTTTTTTATCTGTACGCTTCTTTCTTTTACCATAATAAATATCCTTTCAGCATTCTCTCAACCTAATTGAAATACAATCATGGTTTCAAGTATAACAAAATTTATGTAAAAAGCAATTCCTATATTCTCTTATTCAAATTTATATACTTCAACACAATATCCGTCTCCAGCTATTGTATCCACAATCTCCGATTTAACGTCTCCCAAGGATTGTTCTATCCAATCCACCATATAATTTTCGTTTTCTTCTACCATATAATAGTATCCATCCTTCAACAAATAATTAATAGGCGGATTTTGTTCATCATTTACATCATATAGCATTTGTGAACTATCGGTTGTATCCCGTATAGTGATCTTTCTACTTGTGTTATATGTCGATGTATAATATATTCTATCCTTTGATTGATTCGCATAATCAAGAACTTTCTCGGCAAAATTTGCTGCTACGTCCTGCTGTTTTGAAAAATTCCAATTAATAAACCCATAATATCCTGCAATATACGCCATAACTAAATATAATACACATTTTGAAACAACCAGATGTTTCTTTATATTTTTTACTCCGCATTCTTTTATATAATTTAATAACATTCCCAATAGATATATTAAAAATATGTTCTGCACAGGAATTACTGCATGCGTATTTATTCGCCCTCGCCATATAAGAAGAAACCACATTGCACAGTTTGTCAACAACATCGCTAATAAATATATTGCTCCTACCCTCTTATTCTTCGACTCATAGCAAATTATTAACAAAATGCTCATAACCAAAACAATCAAATTATCAAACGCATACTCTGATCTCGTCCAATATTCAAATAAAGAAATTATTGTATCAAACACTTTTGCCTTAAGCTTACCAACAGAATCAATTTGATTTTTATCAATATCAAATTCTGCCAAATCTCTAAACAATTTATGCATCGTCCCAGTATCTGCCAATGTATAAAATCCATTTTTTAATAATTTTGATTCAGCTTCACTAATATCCCATTTATCATATATCTCTTTTGCATCTTCATACTCTGGATATCCATAATAGTCATGCACTACTCGTCTATCATCATAATGTTCTAATCTTGCCTTCTGCTTTGCACTAGAATATGCACATTTTTCAATACCTGCTGTCACCAAACAAAATGCACTGATTGCTATCCACATAAATAAAAGATACCGCATATATTTCTTTCGATATTTTATCAAAAGAAATACGGTTATTTCTCCACAAACAACTAATGCAATCCATCCTACTTCATAACGTATCTGGCAGCATATGATCAAACTACCAATGATACATAGCATATTGGTTCTTGTTAAAACATTATCTGTTGCCTGCATTGTAGTAATATATAATACAGCGACGCTTGCTACACTTGCTGCTACAAATGAAAAATTAAATTCTATATAGCCATTCAAAAAATTAGCTGTATAAATAGTTACAAAAGCCGCACTTTCCAACAATCCAAATGCTATATCAGAACTTATCTCAAATATTCTCTTCACTATTAAATAAAAACTCACAATTATTATCGTCCACATAATAATTGCATACCAATTCAGCCCTACATTTATCTTATAAAAAAAGCCGATAATCGTTCCTATTATATACCGCATCCATATTACATGTGCATCAGGTATGCCACTATATTTTCCAGAAAAAGATGCACTGAACCATGCATCTTCTTCTGAATATGTAAAATTGTATATCAAAAATAAAAGCCCAAAATAAATGAACGTAATTAAAATTGGAATTAACAATTTTTTCTTATCTGTTTTCTTTTCCATTTTTTTCCTTTCATGCTTAAGGCTTGACTTATCAATCACCCTCTAAAATGCACATTGACATGTCACTCAACTCAGCATCACTTTGTATACACACTGCATTTAACGCTTCCGCATACCAATAATAATCAGTGCTTACGCGAATCAAATAATCATGTGTTCCTTCACTCACTGTGAACAGATATCGATATCGTTCATCAAATACTCCATTCTCATACTTTCCAATCTCTACAATCGTACTTTCCATCTCACAGTTACTTGTTATGTGAAGCAACAGATAATTTCCCCTAGAATCTGTTTGAAACTCCTCATTCATGCAGAACACATTTTCTTCCTTTTCGCTCATTCTTGCAACGATAGGATTTCCGCTCGCTTCCTTCTCATCACAATCTGCCCATATCTCTGGTAGATAGCTGATAGGTATACTGTGAAATACTCCCAAATATGTATACGAATCATCCTCGTTTTGAGATGGTCCATCATATCCATAATCAATTGTATAAATAGACTCCACAATTTCCGCAAGCGTTTGGTCTGTATGATCATCCATTAATTCAGCTAATTTTCTATTCATTTCATCAAATCGTTGTGGCAGGCACCAAATTGCGAATTTATTCGTATATCTGCATAATGGAACATAATTTTGATAAATATATTCCGATACCTTATAGTATCTGTATGTATTGGGAATTCCATCCAGAGAGTCCGACCTGTCATACTCATTATTCTCTAACGGCATCAATACAAGCGGCACTCCCTCTATCTCTTTTATAAACAGTTCCTGTGCTTCCTCACCTGAAAGCTGCATTGGTGACTGTGATACATAAACTGGATCTCTCCTGTTTAACGCAGAATATAAAAAAGTTTTATTCATAAAGTCTATAAATGTCTCATCTTCCTTCAACAATGTACCCAAGATAATTCTATAAGGCTTTACCTGTTCTTCCAAATCCTCCGTCCATTGTACACGTTCTGCGGGCATTCCTTTTTCTTCTAATTCCTGCCAATAAGTTTGCTGTTTTTCCTCCGACACAGCAAATTTCCAGGAATCTGTAAACTTTCCTGTTACAGCTACTTCCTTATCTAATAACGATTTTTCCTCAAAATTAGCATTCCACATTAATAACGAACTGCTAACCACGATCCCCATAAAAGTAATTATAAATACTCTTTTATTTTTCGTAAAGCAGCTAAAAAAAGCTGCGAGGAAAATATAACCGGACCAAATAATAACAATCAAGGTAGAAGTCTCTGCCAACGAGTGCCTTACCAATCCTCTGGAATAATTAGCAAAATATGAAAATCCCATAATAAGCAATATCATCCATTGATTCAACGAAACATTCTTTTTTACCTTACCTGAAAACACTGTAAATACAAGGCATACCGCACACAAAAAAGGTATAAATAAATAGCACCAGAAATAAGCCATATTTCCAACACTGCCTATATTATCATATGCCCAATTGCCATTTGAAAAACTTATTAATAAAAATTCTTTTAATCTGTCATATGCATTAATTCCTTTTTTCATGCATATAATGCACCATAGCAAAATTCCGCTTATCCCACACACTCCCAATGTAATTGCTAATTGTTGTGCCGCTTTCCATTTTTTATTCTGTAGGACATATATTAGTAACGCCAGAATTGCTGCGACTCCAAAAGCTGCTCCCAAATCCAGACGATATAACGCGCACCATATTACTGCCAGCCAGATAACAACTGCTCGTAAATATGTATTCTGCTTTGTAAAAGCCATCACCGCAAGACAAACAAGCATTCCTAACCCATAGTAACTCCAAGAATCATAAAAAGGCAAGAACATCACTGTCATAAATGCCATGTCTTCATCCCATAAATTCTTGACAAGATAGAAAAACAATACTGCCAGCACTGGCGTTATGTATACCATATATGGACTTAAGATTGCTCCATTGCTATCATGATTTAATACAGCATAAATAAGTCCTTCCCATACTCCAGTCATCATATGACCACCATAATGCTCTACCAACGGAACTGTTCCATAATTCAGGAAATCACTAATAAGAACACTATAATTTGCAGATTCATACATTTCCGCTCCATACTGTGCTTCCAAAGGAACCTGCACCGCCAGACAAGACACACCAAATATCATCACCGGATATGCTATTCTTTTCCAATTCGTCAATATCCTCTGTTTTTTGCACGCTAATCCAGAAAATGCTATGGCAATTAATATTACCAAGCCAACCGCCAACATATAATATCGTCTTACTCTGACTACATAAACTCCCCATTGATTTAATATATGGATTAACTCAATATAAAATGATGTAATAAGTGGTAAAAACGAACTAATAATTACAAACATTTTAAAAGCACTGTCTTCTGGAATTAACTTCAAAAACTTTTTAACCAGCCAATACCCTATCACAGTAATACAAAATAATGTCATCTGTACCACATATAAAAGCTTTCCAGAATCCCATCTCTGATTCATCATTGCAGTAATTCCATATCCCATAGAAAAAGCAACGATAAACAACATAAAATATCTCTCTGACGTAATAAACCGTCCAAAGCGTGCCAGCACATATATCAATGCTGCACATACAATTCCCAAAATCAGATTTGCCGAATATTGAAATACTCTGATCTCACCAGCTTCATTTTGAAAATAATTAATGCATAATAAAACTACATCTATATTAGCAATTACAAGAAAATGATTTAAAAATTGTATTACTTTCTCTTCTTCTTTACTATATTTTTTTGTCAAAAAGTATCCTGCCAACAAATATATTATAACAAAAGATATTATAAAGAGTATAAACCAGCAACTAAAGTTGCTGGTTCTTCTCGCTACATCTACATTCTGTATTATTCCTGCACCAATCAAACGTTTGAAATGAACCACTCTATTTCTTTCATCCGCCATTGGATTAAACTGTAAGGCAATCATTACTGCAAAATAGAAAGCATACCATAATTGCCCTTTTTCCTCTTTTTCTGCGCATATTGCACGTAATTTATCTACTAACAGTTTTCCCATCCTTGTTCTCACCTCAAAATCTGTATCATATTTCCAGATTCAGAAATATCCTTCTCCACCTGAGTCTGTTTTGCATCCTGAATTACTAAATACAGATATGTATCATCCACCCGTCTCTCTGACACATTATACTGGTTTCCATTAACACGAATTCCCGTCACTCCACCGGTTTCATCCGCTGTAAATGCATTATTAGCTACAAGTATCAATGTCGCAGTTTCATCAGCGGTCACACTTTCAGCTCTTACAAATGCATACGGCGCCATATAGATATTACCCACTGAACATTCATACACTTCAAGATAAGTTGCTAATAAAGGCTGACTCGTCAATGTAATTTCTCCATACCCATTTATAATAGAAATCGGAATATATTCTTCCCCTGATTCTCTTAAATTATTGGATTCATACATAGCATCTGTGTAAACATTAGCTGTGTTTTCGATATTAAGCATTGGTTGTATTATCAACTTAGAAAGAAGCCGGTTACTTTTCTTTACTGCATAATCCAAGTACACATCTGCAATCCCATTTACATTATCCTTTGCCTGTATTGTAACTTTTACAGTTTGTTCATCTATTTGTTCAACGTTAAGGTCGCAATCCAAATGGGCTGTATGAGTTTCGTTTTCTTCATTACGTTCCCAATACATTTCATAGGAATTCGCATATACCGGATGCCAATTCTGATACAATTCCCGATACCAGAACCAGTTAGCACGCATAATCCACTGCTCCCACCCGGAATATTGTGGTGTAATCGTAGCCGCATATTTAAAGTCTTTGTTTTCAAATGCCTCCAGATATTTTTCCCGTGCAGAATCGCCAAGAACATGAATAATATAATCTGTTCCTGAGGGTTGGAATTTATCTTCAACAACCTCCTGTGCAGATGCATATGTAGCAAAAACTGCGTTTCCCTCTAAAAATTTTGATGTGTCTAAAATTTCCTGTCCATTCGTTACATAACCACCCATTGCTTCCACATAAGTGCCTTCTTTTTCCTCAGTTACATAAAGTACAAATTCATCTTTCAAATCGGAAATAATCCACGCAAAACTAACGATCAATGCCACCGTCACTGTCAGCTTCTGCATATTAGGTTTATTCGCTAATGGCACAATATGATGACAAAATTCAAATACAATTGACAAAAACAGTACCGTCAATGCGACCTCATATGAAAGCCCTCCGCTTAGCAGTCTATACTCATTTGTTGCACAAAAACTTACCATATTAAGAAAGGCAGGTATTCCGAATCGAATCACTGATTGTTTATCTGCACCCTTCTTATACAACTTTATTAAATATGCCAGACACAATAATGCCTGCAGCAACATCAGAAAAGAAAAATCAACATCAAAAATAAAATAGCTTCTTTCAACCTCTACTATATTATAGTACCAGTTTTGATACCCCCCTGTTCCAAATATAGAATCCAGCCACCCCTTAAAATGACCCAATGTAAATATCTCAACAAGTATAAATATCCACAATGCGGAAACTAATGTTTCAAAGAGCATTGTCCACAATGACTTCCAAAACTTTCTGGTTCTTGCAAAGACTATAATAACAAACATCAGTTGTAAACATACCCAGCAGCTAATTCCATAATCATTGCTCCAGATAAAGCAAAATGCTGATACTCCTCCAACAGCAATAATAGCGAAATATTTTTCCTGTATTCTGGAATATCTTACTTTCAGTTTTTTCCATAATACATAGCAAAGAAAAAGCAGAAAACAGGCAATCGGTACTACCAACCCTCTCACAAACCTTGCTGAATTTCCTGTCGTAAGAGCAACATTCATTGCTTCTCGCATTTCATTTGTTCCCTGAAGTATATTGACCCACAAAAATGGTTGCGTAATCAGTAAAACCAGTAAAATATTCGCTGCTCCAACAGCAGTTGTTCTCTTTTGGAAAATTGCCATTCCCAAAACAAGTCCAAGTAAAGCAAAACCCAAAATGCTTAAAAACGAAAATGCCATTAAGCTGCCCTGATAATCTCCACCAAATAAAATCGTTGTTACCGCTCCGCTATATAAATGTCCCATCCCGAGATAATCTTGAAAATCTCTATACGGAATCTGTCCAGACAAAAATCTGCGAACCGGATTATAATTTTGAAAAGTTCCATTAATAGCTATAAAATTAGCATAATGTCCAGATGCCAATGCATGAACTACGCAAATAGCAATCAACAGCATAATCTGCCCATAGAATGCATATTGCTCTTTTGTAAGGTTTCTTAATCCGTTAAATACAGTGACTTTGTTCAATTTTTTCATTCGTATCCTAACTCCTACTCCCTTTAGCACTTTTATATCCGATCTTTATCATTCTTTCTAAACGCCCAAAACTTATTCAACACATAATTCAGTGGCACACTTACCAGCAAATTAATAATAGGTGCTATTAATTTTGAAATATGTAAAACTTCTACCCATAACATAGAAAGTACACTATTTAAAAATAGACCGGTAAATGCATACGATATATACGTTTTAAGCAATGCCTGTAAAAGATTGCGATCTTCGTTTTCCTCTTTTTGAAAAACATATTTATTATTCCAATAAAAAGACCATAACACGCTTAAAATAAAGGCTATAATCTGTGCAATCAAATAATCCACATTTGGAATCCATTCATTGCTTTGGAATATTAATAGAGCAACTATATAAATCACATAAGATATTACTGTATTACTCAATCCCACGATTCCAAATTTGACAAATTGCATTAAGTTTTCCCATTGTTTCTCACTTATTTTCAGCCGCAATAGTTTACATAAAACAAATTCTATCATTTTTTCAATAATGTCCCATAAGCTTGTAGTTTTCTTTTTATCCTGTTGTTTATTCATTCTAATGCTCCTGATTCTAATCTTTCTCATCGAATATTCCTATATTTTTACATTTTTGTCAATACGCAAAAACAGATCAAATGATAATCTATCATTTAATCTGTTTTACATAATTCAAATAAAAGTATCTATTTATAATTATCCTATAACATTTCTAACAATTCAGATGCCACTCTTTTCTCCGATATTGTCAAAATCAGAGCTAGCATAACCACTTTTTCTTCTTCACTATCACACTGTTGTATTAATTCTAATAAAAGACTGCTTTTTTCTGTTCTTTGTTCATATTCCGAATTAACTATAAAAGACGCTTTTTTTATCTGCATAATCTTATCAGCAGCAATATTTTTGTATTTTTCATTTTGCATTTTCATCCCAGCAGCTAATTTAAAATATGGCACTTTTTTACTCATCCAGATTTTGTACAATGCAAACACTTTTTCTTTCTTCGTCTCAAATTCACTATCCGCTCTCTCAATTCGATTCCAAATCTGTGAATAAAACTCATCTTCTTCCACTTTTTGACTAGTCAGCTTATCAATGATTCCATCGACTAACTTTCCAATTCTTCTTTCATACTCATTTATCTCAGTTACCGTAAAAAAAACTTCTGCCTCTTTTTCTTTAGAAGAATCAATGTCATCTGCATTCATCAAAAAATACTGTAATGCACTATCTGGCTCCTTTTCTTCCTTAATCATTTCAAACATCTCTGCTGCTATATCATATTTTTCACCTTTAACACATTCTAAATAAGCTGTGCATTTATCAATAAATTTTTTATCGGATTCTCGCATACATCTCTTTCTCCTATCATATTATCGTTTATTAAATCTTTATTTTCCTCAAACTCATTTACAAGATAATTATTATAGATTCCATGATCTAATTGATTTGCAAAAACAAACTTATAAAAGTCCCGATTACTTTTTAATTGAACATCAAGCATTCCAACTTCTCTTTCGCCTAATCTGTTATTTGCTATAATAGCATTAGCAAGTACTTGCATGCCTTGTTGGTCTTTTTTTAATCTTCTTTGTTTCTTTTCATCTTCCTTTATTTTCTCATATACCTGTTCTCCTCTATCTAATAGATAATAGTGGTTTTCACGCCCCATGTGATTACATGCTATTAGTTGTTTCTGAATCATCTGCGATAAAAGTTGTGTCAAACCAGACGCACTTCTTTTTCCCTTGGCTGCTAATTCTTTGTGACGTACACCTGGTCTTGCAGAAATTTCCCTGAATATCCATTTATTTTTGAAATAAACAGAAGCCAAATCGGTTATTTCGTATCTCCGTTTTTCTCTCTGCCTTTTCATTTCCATCAATTTAGCAGTTCCCCAAATACTACCGAGTAAAAAAGTCTGCTCCTGTGTTAATCTATCTATTTCCCGTAATTCCCACATCTGACCAACATAATGATTCAACTTGACATACGATGTTGGCCACTCATTTGTCTGCTTTTCCATTACATCTAACATGCCATCCAAATAAATGTATATATTATCTTCCTCAATCCTCTTTCCTTTGCCCAACAACTGCAAAAGTCCGTTACAAATATTTTCAAGTCTTGTAAATTTCATACTTTTCGCCCTCTAAACTGTTTAGAAATAGTTTATTTTATTATATGTTTGTTTTTTTAAAAAAACAATATTTTTTTAAAATGTTTTTAAAAACAGACTCATTTTTAGATTGTTTTAAAAATACTGACTCATTTTTCTGATTATCTTTCCTTCTTGTACCGCTTCGTTTGAGAAGTCCTGTTCTATCATAAAAAAACACCCACTTCCTTCGCATAACTCTGAACATTTATTTTCGTTTCTATAAATTACATGTTCCTTTCCTTCAACTACTGAGCCCACTTTATATGGAGTGACTGCGACTCCATTTTCTTTTTTAAAACTAGTACTTGATTCCAATGCCTCACAACAATTACATACAATTGCACATGTACAGTAATTAAAAGCTGTTATTTCTTTCAGTTGTTCTCTAAAACCTTTATTAACTGATGGACTCCACGCTGGCACAAACAAAAATTGTGGTTTAAAAATTTCAGTCATGTTTCTTAAGTATCCCCTATTAGACACGTCCCTGCAAATCGCAACCATAATCTTTCCAATTCCATTTATATCAACTATAATGTTTTCCTTACCTGGCTGGGAAAGATTCTCTATCATCTCTCTTTTTTCCTTCTTCAGGTCGGAAAAACATTCTCCCTTATATTGTTTTCCAAGTTGCTTTCCATTATACTGATATAAAATTGATACATTATTATTATCAAATGTCCATGCCGTTCCAGCTACAACTAAAAGTAATCTTTTTAAGGTGCTAGAATTCTTATCCATTTTTTCCTGTAAATATTTCTGAATTTCTGACTGTATTTCTTCACTGCAAATATATTCCGGAAATATAATAATATTCGCTTGTTTCTTTATAGCCTCCTCCAACAACCTAAGAGCTCGTTTTATCCCAAATTTTTTATGCCACTCATTATATGCGACATTAAACGCAGCCCCAGATTCCATTGGAAATTCTAACATCTTTTCTCTTCCAAATGGAATCACCGCAATTTTCAATTTTTTTGTATTCAATATTTTCTGTCTATCTTTATCGTCTTCTAAAATTGAGAACTGTACTATTTTTACCGGTTCTGAATTTGGACGTAATTCATCTTTTTGTAAAATATGTAAATTACCCAACTGTTTTCGTATTGTTTCATTCTGAATTGGTTGTCCAAACCCTAATACATACGCTGCTTCCTGTAAAATCGACTCATTAATATTCAAATATACATATGATTTTTCCTGATACTGCATGTTTAATGGTCCAGGACTCTTACACTTTCCTCTCTTTTCTAATACATATATATTTACAGCCATTAAAATAAAAAAGGGAATCGTTGCGTCATTTAACTTTGAATCCATATATGTTTTAAGTTGCTTCGAAATCATTTGAGACAAAGCTAATAATTCTACTCTACATTGTTGAAATATATAACCATTCTTATCCTGCTGTTTCAAAATTTCCATAACTTGTCCCTGAAACACTTCTAATAATTTCAAATTTTGATTAAAAGTCCTTGCTTCCTCATTTTGAAATATATAATTGGCAAGAAATGCAGTTTCATTTGCCACTTGTTCCATTAAAAAATCATAGCAAAAAGATACCAAATCATATACATTTTCTAGTTTTTCTATATTTTCTTTAAATTTATCCACAAATGCCAAGGCTACACATCCTTTTATCCACTTCGTTTTCAAAAATTTTACTTTTATTCTATTATACCTGTATCTGAATCCTAAGACTATTCGATATCGCGTAATTTTTAGAATAAAACGCTCGCTTTCCTATCAATAATTACGGATAAAATGGAACAAATAAACAATCTGCCTGATTATTTAGTGCTTACTATACATGGCTATTTTTTATCCCATAATTTTATTACAAAATCCACCAGTAAACCTACAATAAGAGTTACCACTCCTCCGAATAATATTTGAGCCATATCTTCTAATATATTTTTTTGAGGAACTCCTGCTCTCCCCAAAGCACCATATATAACTTTTCCAATCAAATAGGATATGCATACAAAAACAATCAATAAAATAATCAATAATAAAGCCTGTTTTATTTTTCTCCGTTTAAGAGCCTTGGAGTTTTCCATTGCATATTTACTAATTTTTTCATTCTGCCATGCAATTCTTCTGTTATGGTTAATCGTTTCTAATTCATACTCTATAACCATCAAGTATTGCTTTATTATGTTAATAATATCAGGTGAATCATTATATAACAGCACCTGACTATATTGTTTATTCATAATTTCTTCTGACAAAGATTTTTTTAAAGGGAAAATAGAGCATCCACGAATTAATTCTTTTTGTGATTCATCTCTTAGAATTTCATAATTTCCACGTTCCCCTATGCCATATCTTCCCTCTTTAATCAAAAGCATATCTCTTTGCAGTTGTTCCTCTAATTTTAAAAGTTTTTTTACTTTTACGGTATATTTATCCTTCTGTTTTTCGCTCATAAAATCATCGTAACCATTTAATGAATTGGCAAATTCTTTCACAATAAAATTTTCCAATTCCAAATGTTTTTTTTCATGAAACCAAGATGAAAATCCATTTGTAAAGTGTGATAACAGTAAATCACATCTTCCTTGATTATTATCATGTATATTTTTTCCTGTTACCTTTTGATCTAATTCATACATAAGCAGCGTAAATATATTGCCACTACTTTCATCCAGATTAAAGCGTATTTTTTTATTCGTAGGATTATTAACTGCAATAATCAATTGACCTTTCCACATAGGATCTAAAGTAGTACTAATATGCCCCAGTCCCTGACATACCCTTGATACTTTTGAGTGAAAAGTTCCTGCTAATGAATCATCCGTTTCCAAAAATTCCTTTGAAAAAAGAAGCACTGTATCATGTGCCGGAATCTTCACATAATGCATATATCCCTTTTCTGTTGTATCCACATATATTTTTAACAATAATCCCTGGTTGATAGAAAACGCAAAATTAATTGTAGACATATTATATCCTATACCAGTGAGATTTTTTTCTTCATATGGAATAATTTTTAAATGGCCTTCATCAATTGCTGTTTTTATATTATCTCTTGAATACATTCCTTTCTCCACCTATTCTTCCTGAGTCTCCTGTTCCGGAGAAACCTGCACAGTATATTCCTTCGTTTTTTTATCGTCCAATTTTACTTTAGCATGTTCTTTATGTAACCGAGATGGTTCATAACCAAGTGCTTTTAATTCATCCTTATATGGTATTAATGGCGTATAAAATTTCACATATGCCAAACCTATTGCCCCAGTAAATAATATATATTCGGCTCTATGTTTTCCTACATTTATAATATGTGGCTGTGAAATTCCTTTGTACTGCTCAATATAATAAATCTTATCTATTCCCATTTCCTTTACTTTTTTTGCACATAATTCACAAGGACTAGACGTTGTAAATAAACATCCTCCTATTAATTTTGCATTTTTACACATTGCCATTGCTCTTTCTTCTGCATGCAGCGCCCTTGTATATATCTGATCACGTTGATGTATAATATCTTGGTAAATATCTTTAAAGCAAAAAGCAAATGGAAGTCCCTGCATGCTTGTTTTTCGTTCTTCATCAATTACTTTCTCTACCTCTGACAGATATTCCCGAAACTCATCGTCATGCAATTCGAAATCACTATACGCAGCTTTATCATGTTTTTGAATTGCTTCGAATATATTTCTTCGTATACATGATTCAGTTCCACATGGAGAATCATTCCAGCCCAAAGACAGAATATTATATTCGGCATCCGTTACCACCGCCCCCACTTGTCTGGATAAACATCCCGAATTCAGTTTTGCTGTCATTGCCACCTGCATACACCGTTCTACTGTTGTAGGTGTCAACAATCCCGGATGCATCATTAATGTTACCATTCTCCCGAGTGCCCATATTAACTCATAATCACATTTACAATCTTCTTCATTAAAATTTCTCTTTAAAAACAAATCTGCATCTTCTATGCATTTGACAACATCTTGCAAAATGAAGTCTGAACGATTATCGTTATAACATTTTTGTCTCAAACTTCCACCTGACGAATATAATTTTGTAACAAAGTCACGTTCTGCATCATTAAAATTTGCAGCCAACAGACCTTTTTGTTTTCTGCACCAATCACTTTCATTTTGACAATTATGATCTTCTCTGTATTTTTCTGCTCTTCGATATACACTCTTTCCCAACGACAAATTTTCATTTAACTCAGCTTTCCGATACAAGAAATCGCTTTTAAAGCGTGCTTTTCTTTCTTCTTCATTACAAGTTACAGCTAACAAATAAAATGATGCATACCGACAGCGGAAATAAAATGCCTCAAATATATTTTTAAAATTATTAATTACTATATATATAGAATTGCTTTTTTTGATGTTTTGGCTGTTTTTATTATCAGCACTTTGTTGACATTCGAAACTGACATAATGACGTAATATTTTTATAAACTTGTTAATTCGCCTCGGCATACAAAAAATACTTTCTGCTTTGCACTCCGTATTAGAGTCAACATTAGAACTAACATTAGCCCTGCCATAGGCTCTTATATTATTTCCATAATCCTGATATAAAGATGTAAATGCATTCTTTTCTCTCAGTTCTTTCTCAAGGGAATCATTAATCGCTGGCAAAATGCCAAAACAGAAACAAAATATTTCTATTTTAAAATAATTATTATTTTCAAGCATTTTTCGATATTCTTCCCACATTTTTATTAATTTTTTTGTTTCTTTGTTTTCTTTCAACATTTGATCACATGTACTCATTATGTTTGCCACATTTTCATCGTCTTCTAAATTTTTCCCCCATTTGATTGTCCGAATTACCGAATATAATTTTTGTTTAACATTTTTTTCAAAATCAACATCGTTAATTGCTTTTCCTATCAAATAATACATTGAATCTTTTTCATTTTCCCCTATTGGTTTGCCAGATTCACTATTTATAAGTTTTGTTTTTAATTCATCTATAGATGATTCTAACAAAAATGATAAAATCACACTTGTAACATCAATTACCACAAAGGGTTTCCAATTATGATATAAATATCTGTAACATATCGTTCTCTCTCTTACTTCACGCATACCAATTTCTGATGTGTCTGCTGGTTTTCTAACCCGATCGTAAAATTTTTCATCTGTCAACAATTCGCATATATCTGATGTTCCAGATTTAATTTTTCCTGTCAATGCAATAATTGTAAAATCTCTTTTCTGTTCTAATATTTCTTCCACATCTAATTTCGCACAATTTTTTTCTTCTGTATAATCCATACATACCTCCTCCTCGTATAAAATTATAAATTTATAATTTTATATTAATGCTATCCATTTAGAAATGCCATGCGATATGACGTAATAATAAAAGGCCTTCTATGATTTTAATATTTCATCATAGAAGACCCTTGTATTATTTAATTACTGAAATTTTTTCGCTCTGCTTCTCACTTATTTTCAGCCGCAATAGTTTACATAAAACAATTTCTATCATCTTTTCAATAATGTCCCATAAGCTTGTAGTTTTCTTTTTATCCTGTTGTTTGTTCATTCTAATGCTCCTGATTCTAATCTTTCTCATCGAATATTTATCAAATTTACTTATTCTCTATATTATCCTCTTCAATAATATACGGTGGGCGATTTCTGGATGCATCAAAGGTTCTCCACAAATACTCACCCAAGATTCCTAATGTCATCATAGTCACACCAAAACTAAATAAACTGAAAATAAATAAGCTTGTCCAGCCCGAAACTGCAATTGCGCCACACAATTTAGACACTAAAACAACAACCGCCCATATAATCGCAACAACCATCGAGCCAACTCCTACCGCCAGAACTGCTGTTATCGGTAACGAACTAAAACTAAAAAGTGTATCCATTACCAATCTGATTTTTTTCTTTAAAGTCCACTTGCTTTCACCAATTTCTCTGGCTAGTCTTGTATAATACACAATATCCGTTTTAAAACCACTCCATAACAACTGACCTGTTAAAGCAGAATTCTTCTCATCCAGATTCTCTAACACTGTGATCACTTTGCGGTCTATCAGATATACGTCAAATCCACCTTTTGGCATATTCGGCAAAGCCGTCTTTCTTACCAGATCATAATAGAAATTTGCAAAAAACGTCTGGCTTTTGGCTTCCTCACGTCCTTCTCTTACAGCCAGTACCACATTATTTCCTTTTTTCCAGGATTCAACCATCTCCAATACCAGCTCAGTAGGTTCCTGCAGATCTGCTGCTTTTATAATTGCGCAGTCACCTGTGCAATGGGAAATTCCACATAAGATAGCTGCATGAGAGCCGAAATTTCTGGATAAGCTTATAATTCGAATGTTTTTATCCCTCTCTGCCAGGTTCTGCATCACTTTCCAGCTCTCATCTTTGGATCCGTCATTCACCATTACGATTTCATATTCATAGTCAATTACATCGATAACCTTTTTCTTTATATCTTCGTAAAGTGGTTCTAAATTCTTTTCATTATAATAAACCGGAATAACAATTGATATTTTCATTTTGACCACCTACTTGTTGACGATTTCAACAAACTCCTTATAATCTCTAATATATTCCTCGGCATCATACGGTTCGCTTGCTAAGCATAAGAGCACAGAATCTTTGCTAAAATCGTACATATCCTTCCATACCATTGTTGGCAAATAAATACCTGTATGTGGTCTGTTTAACGAATAAATTGTTTCATTTCCCTTACCATCATCAACACGCACTTTGCTTGTCCCTGCAACATTAATCAGAACAAATTGTGTCTTTCGATTTGCATGCTGACCTCTTACAACATCTTTATCTGATCCATATATATAAAAAATACGTTTAATCTCAAATGGAATATCTTTCATTCCTTCTACAACTACTAAATGACCTCTGTCATCCCCGTGTGGAAAGAACTCCAACATTCTCGCGCCAGTTTCTTTTGTATTAGTTTTTTTCAAACTTTCGGTTTGTTTCTTCTTTGTTTCTGATTGCGCCGCATATTTTTTATTTTTCATATGGTCTTCTGCTCTGCAATATAAACCTCTCTCCTTTTTTTGAATGTCTCCATTATCTGCCAATTGCTTAATTGCTCCTGATAATTGACCTATCGTAAACGTTTTATCACTGGTTGCCTTTAATAATTCTGAAAAATCGGATGGCGTATAGTTTTTTCCATCACTAATCTGTTCTTTAATAATCATTTTTATTTCCGCTGTTGACATCTTCATCTTATTTTCGCTCCGTTTATTTTTTCATTATTTTCATTACTTTCATTATATTCATTTATTTTTTATTTGTCAACACTTATAAAATATGCGCATAGTTTCATACAATTAAAAAACTATGCGCATTGATTTTTGATTAAAAATATTTCATTAATTGATAATGTATGTAAATTATGTATTTTCTGTTTCTTCCTCAATAGCTTTTTTTATATTTTCTTTTAGTAAATTTTTAATTTTCTGCACAATCTCCTTATCAGAAATACCTATTGCAAATATATACGTTGATTTAGACAGATACCCTACCATTTTATTAATCAATGAAGTCTCATCCGAAAATAAAAGAGTAACTTTTCCCTCTTTATTAACAAGCTTGACTGCATTTCGTAATATTTCCTCTGCATATTCATTATATTTTTCAGGAATAACTGCCTTAGGTAACACTTCAAGATTTACAGCATGCTCAACATAACCTATGCATTCCGGATCCACTCCGGCAGTTTCTGCCATTTTCTTTCATTTTTGTTGAATAACCTCGCCTGTTTTTTCATACATCAATAGGTTCTTCTGATTTGTTTGCAAACCGATTCATTGAATTCCATATCTGTTCATCTGTAAACAGATAAAATGCTTCTGTTCCTATCGTAGTAACCACACTCTGATAATTCTTTACACAATTAGGTAAATATCCTGCATTGATTGTTCTATACATTAATAGTTTTGCCGCAGCCTCAAATGCAATTGCCGATTTATATCGTAAACGCTCCATTGTGATAGTTGCCATTAACAACATTTAATACTAACCGATTCAGTAGGAATACATAAATCTATCAGCTCTTTTCTATTAACTGAAAAAAAGTACCATGATAACCACTTACTTTTTTCTAATGCTTTTCGAAAATTAAAATATCCGTTTCCTTTTGAAAATACGCTTACTTGATTACTACTATTTTTATAAATTACTTCTACTTGTATGCGATCACTATATTCGTACATAATAATTTTTATATCTTCTGCACGGATATCATATTCTTGATAATGAAGTTCGTCTCCTGTTTTTAGCATATAAAAACATTTTCCCAAATTGTCATTATTTACTTTCTCTATCCAATCATGATTAAGATGCGCTATATCATTTTTTATCAAATAATATTTTTTAGATAAAAACAAAAAATCATCATCATAATTTGCAATAAAAACAGGCTTCACAGCATTTTCTACATTAAACTCCCTTTCCGAAATTTCACTTTGCAACGTTTCATACATCCATGATAAATTATCCGGAAATGTTCCTATTCCGTCTTTATTTTCCATACTGCCATAATTACTTCTCGCTGGAATACAATATTCCCCCAATGGCGAAGAAAATCTATACATATTATTTTCCTTGGTGCATGTAAGCATTTTCACTTCATTCCATGTCAAATCCATTAAAATAACTGTTTGATGATCTTTGATTTTATTAGCGGCACTATTAATAAAACTACTCATAAACTGTAACATGTATGATTCCGCTTCTTCTTTATTTCCTATATTAATCAAACAATATACAATTCCTTGAAGTGCTCTCCAATTTTTCAAATTTTCAAATTCAGAAAAATAGATTTTATATTGATTATATGCTAACAAATCACTACCCAATATCCTATAATATTCCGCAAGCCTAAATCTTGCTTTATAATTATTGCTATCATAATCTAATGATTTTGTTAGTAATTCTATCGCTTCATGCGGCTGACTTAAAAGAGCTAGTTCATAATATATTTCCGAATCCTTACTTTCCATTTCGATGCATTGTTTTAGCAACTCTTTTGCTTCTTCCAATGATTTATTGAGTCTTATTTCTATTTTTGATAAATAAGCTGCTTGTTCATATGTTATTTGATTGCCAAACTGTATGCTTTTACATATATACGTATATGCTTTTTTATATTTTTTCTTATAATAATTAACTATACCCTTGTAAAAATATGCGGATGAGTATACACTCTCTACATTTCTATTTAAAATGTTATTACATATTTGTTCAGCTTCTTTATAATTACCCAGTTGCAATAGCACCCAAGCTCTATATATTTCAGCATCCTGCATTTCAATTACCAACTCATTCAGCTTGTCTAATGCTTTTGCATATTCATCATGTTCTATATAGGCAATAATCAAATTAATTAATTCCCTAAAATGAATTTTTTCATTTGAAAGAACATTTAATGAGGCTAAAATATTCTCCTTATGATAATTCATAAACTTTTGGGTGTTCATTTTTCTTTTTTCTACCCTAGAATTTTGTACAATATATTTTAGAGTGCTATCATTCAAACTGCCACGAACACCACGTTGTTTCTGCACTATTGCAACTAATTGTTTTAATACCAACTTTTCATCTGCGTCATATCCATGAATCCTATTCCACGTGCAAATCCTATATAAAATTGTTTCTTCCAGTTCTTCTTTATTTACTATTTCAAAATTGCATACCATAGCATTTGAACTATATCCATTTTTATCAATTACACTCATTATTTGTTCTTGTATCGCTTTCGTTTGTTCATCGCTTCTTTTCGCTGAACATGCATTATGATATTCTTTTTTCTTTTGAATTATGTTGGCAATAAAAGAATTCCAACTAGGTGCTATAATGTAATTACAAATATTATCACTTTTTCCTGTACAAGCTAATATTTCATTAATCTCCATCTTTGAAATTTTATAATCCTTTACTTGAAAAACCATTTCCTTTGTTTTGAACAAAACAGAAAAATCATTTGTCTGTTCAAGTGTTAAACTCAAAAAATCTTCTTCATCAACATAGTCGAAAAAATATCTTATTGCACACAAGTCTTGATATTCCCAACCTCTACTCGCTGCTGGTCCACCTTCATTAATTTTAGAATAGTAATTATCCACAATAGTACCTCTCTAATTTTTTTCTACTTAATTTGTAACAATAACACTTATTAAATAACATTTAGCTCACATTACCAATCTTTTCAACTGCAATATTAGTTAAAGCGCCTATAACCTCAATTTCACTTCCAACTCTCTGTATATTGTTTCATCTTCCCTATTTGTACTGTCCTTATATGCATCATAGATTGCCTGTACAAATTTTTCATCTTCCGTTTTCGGTTCGCAATCCGCCATAATCTTTTCTATATCGCCAAAGTCACAAAATAATTCAAAATTATCTTTGTATAATCTATAACCATATACTCCACTTAATGATTCACCTGTCATATCCCACAAAAAGCGAAAAATATTGTCTGGTGTTAACATATAACGAAATGCTTCTTTTATATTTACATTCTTGTTATACTTTAATGCATGATACCAGCCCCATATATTTTTATTTTTGTAATATCCATCTTTGTACAAATCAATTTTTTGCTCTATTATATGTACTGCCATATTCAATAATATTTCATAAACTTCTGCTGCTCTTCCTTTAAACTGAACTTCTGTTTCCTCACTTCCCTCCACCCTGTTGTGCCATATAATGGAATGAATCATATACATTTTGCTATATTCATTTTGCGCATACATCAAAAAATGATCAAATAATTCCTTTGATACCTGTTCGAGTGCTAAGGAAAGAATATAAATAGCACGTCTTTTTGCGCTTAATCTCAAGAATAGCATTGTATCATCTGCTGATGCTGCATAATCATATAATATATCAAACAGAATCTCCCATCCCGCCTGCGTCAGATCTGTTGTATATAATTGGATTCTCTCAAATAGCAGTGTCTGCTCTTCTTCCTCATATTTTTTACAAACAGCATATAACTTCGCTGTTGCATCTTCTTTTTTATTTTCATTGCATAATCCTATAAATTCTCCCACTGCATTCTGAATATCCAAATTTTCATTCTTATGTCTCGTGAAATAAATAGGGAAAAAGTTTCCACTATAAATACGATGTTTTTTTATTGTTTTCTCATAATTTTCATCACCATATTCATAATTTAAGATATCATCTTTATGAGCAGTATAGTGTTCCATATATGGGAAAAGCTTACTCAATAACTTTTGATATCTTCTGTTTTTCTCATTTTCAAATAGCTTCCCATAAAACTCTTTTGTCTGCTGGTTTCTTTTCTGCATTGTCTGATCCATAAATAATTCAAATCCAAATATCGTCTGCCTGTCACTGGATACAAAATATTCTGCATTCTTCCAAATTGTCTCATATAATTCCCGATTCTCTCTTTTTATAAACTCAAGTATAATGTAATCACTGATATTTAACTGTGCTGCAAGATGTTTTCCCTGTTCTTCTGAGAAGAAATACAGTATGCTCATTATTGAATTTAAAAAGCGTTTTACATCTCTCACATCCTGAATATATTCCGCTATCAACGGCAGACAATTAAAGATTTCCCTCTTTTCAGCATCTTTTATTTGGTATGTCTGCATCAAATTATTAATGCAATGAAACAGTATATCCTGTTTTGTGGCGTTATCCAATTCTGGAACACAGAATTCCATCTGCACAATCTTCTTCAGATATTCCTTTCCATAATGCTGTTCTATAAGCATATGCTCTAATATTCTTGGATCATAAGAAAGAATATAAATGACTTTGTCAAAATTGAGTACATCAGCGACTGTCTTTAGTAAAAGTAACATTTTTTCAGTTCCTAAGCGTTCAATGTTGTCCAAAACAAACACCAGACGATATTTTGAAAGCGCCAAATACGCATTGATACTATTACGGATATCTGAAATCGTTTTTTCATCCTCACTGTTTAAAAATGAAAATTTAACACCTCTCGTTGTTTCACTTATGTTAAATATTAATGATAACAAGTCACGTTTCCAACGTCTTTTCCTTATAACACTGTAGTCTACACCCGAGCGTTCGAAAATAGTATCCAGAATGCCACCAAATAAAGCCGCCTCATCTTCATAATTCCATGGATCAAAATCATCAATGACGATAATTTTTTCATCTTTTCGCAACTCTTTTTTGACGATATTCAAAATAGTAGTCTTTCCACTTCCCCAATTTCCACTCAGGCTAAGAACAAACTTCTTATTGGGATAGCAATCCTCTACTGTCCTGACAATGCTTTCTATCACTTCTTCCCTATGCAAAAGGTCATAATCAACTGCTTCTTCATCCAGCAAAATCAAAGTATCATTATACTCATTTAAATTCCCATTATACAAATCTTTTAAACTATAGGTATTTGCCTGTTCTATATTTGTATATTCTTTTTCTGCCTTTGTCCGAATCTTTTTCCGGTAGCCTTGCAGTATACAACATATTACGATACACAAAATTGTCCCCACTAACTTGTACCACGCAAAAATCCGTGTATGCATAACGAGTGCCACTACTTCAAACAGAAAATACAATCCCAATGTATCAAGTAAACTACTTATCCACTTGTCTATTTCTAAATAAATTGGCATTTTTATTGAAACATCCACTCTGAAATATATGCAGAGAATCAAACTAACAACTATTACAATCGTCACAAATTCATATGCCCCTATACCATTAATAATCTGTGAAAAAACATTCCAGATATCCAAAAATAAAATAAGTAAAAATAAAATAAGTCCATTTAAAATCTGCTGCTTTGATTGTTTCATTGGCTCTCCTTTATGATTTTTTCTTTTTTTAACATCCCCATTAAAATATTTATTGACATCATCCAAATTCAATTCGCTAGCTTTTTCTGATTTTCTTTTCTTTAATCGTTTTAAATTTTTATCTACAATAAAGGCTTTTGCCAATTTTTCATATTTTTTTCTATCATCCACTGATATTCCCATATCAATTTTTTTATTTTCTTCCCAATTCCACATATAATCCATGATTATCAAAACTGTTTTTATTTTTTCATCCTCATAACATCTCGCCTTTATCTGTTCTATTATTTGCTTTAATTTCTTTTTTTTGCCACTTTGTTCTGCTGTCTCCGCAAATACTACAATATTTTTTACGGAACGTATATATTTATACCAAATTCCCTTTTTCCACAATGCATACTCTGACACATATCTTCTCGGAAACTTTTCTAAAGTAATCTGATATCCCTGACATCCATATACAATGCCAATAAAGACTGTTGCTAATCCCTTACACAAAAGTGTGCAAACTAAAATTCCTAATGTACATCCCAAAGTGATCCAACCACCATGGGAATAACTAAACTCATAAGTCCAAATAATAAACCCACTAAACAAACCACATATGATGCCACTTCTCACTTTCGTTTCTATGAAACAATTTTTATTTCCCAAATAGGATGCATATTCTATTTTCCTAATTCCTTTTTTGCTTACCTGTTCAGAATATTTCATATATTCATCCAGCAAATAGTTAATTTGATTTTCCAAAATATTGGAATCCCATTTCCACTCGACCTTTTCCATCTCATCATTTCGAAAAAATTTATATAAAACATTCAACATCTTTTTTACTGCAGTATTCCCAAACAATAAATCCAAGATAAACCATACAATACGTATAAATTGACACACATATAACACAAAACAAAGTATCAAGGAATTTTCTATTATGTATATCCCTAAGTAATTACTAGATTTTACCCCTACCATTACCTCTTCTATCAGCAATAATATATACGCCACCCCTACCAACATCAGCATATTACGCAACATATTATAAATTCCATATTCTTCAACAACTTTATCTACCCCACATACTATAAATTTCTTACTATTCCAATTGATAAAAATTCCTAAAAAAGTTATGAGCGTTATGTAAGTTGTAATCATTATTCCTGGTAAATCATTAATATTGGGCTGTATAACATCTTCTAACTTTTTCCAGCCTATTGACTTTGCCGCTTCCCAAAATATTATATATACACCCCCGAAAACAAGTATTGCAAAAACCGTTTTTGCGAACAAGTTGCTCCAAAAATCATCCTTATAAAGAGGATTTATTTTCTTACTATCAACACCGAAATAATATTCTACACTCGCTTTGTTTTTATGAAATCCAGCCCATCCAACCACTTCATATATAATAACAAACACCATCATTGCACCGATTGCATAATGTTCTTCAAGAACTTTTCCTAAAATTTCAAACACATTTTTCATAAATTCTATTAATCCCATTATTCCATTTATCCTCCTAAAAATCTGAAATTTACCATCTACTTTTTTGTCATCTCTCAATCCACACTTTACCATATTTTCATATTTTTTACAATTTGTTTTCTATTTTAATAAATCATTTTTACTTTACAACTTGTAAAACATATGTTACATTATTAATAAAATTAAGAAACAAGAGGAACTTATATATGAATGATTACAATGGCTTCAAAAAAATAGCACAACAAAATGTGTTATCTACGGATGAAGCATGTGAAATCCTTGGCCGGACTCGTCAACAACTTAATAACTATATCAAATCCGGACGTTTAGAAATTCTCAAATCAACTAAAAATGGGAATCTTTTTTGGCGCCCTGACGTTTTTTTTCTGTCAAAACAAATACATCAGGAACGTATTCGAGAACATCACGAAATATTAGGTGGATCAACCTCACGAGCTACTCAAGCAGCAAAAAATCTTAATCTGAATCCACAAGAAATCAGTGAAATTTACGTTTTCTTTGAAGAAAAAGATGCTATTGAAAAAAATTTTTACTGTCTTGAGACACTTGAAACCCCTGACACGCTTATATCTGTTCAAGCACCAAATTTTGTGGTTATTATGAAAGATGAAACCGAATATTGGTTTGATGGTCTTAATTGTGGTTATGGTGGGGAAGGTCCTTCTGGAACTGAAAATATACTTGATTATTGGGGAATTCTTGAAAAATCTAAAGATAATTTTATGAACTTTATAAAATCTACATCTATCCTGCATATAATCAATGACAACAATAACTGGACTTTTTACAAAGAGAAAAGTCATTACCTTTCAAATGACGAATTATATGATCGAATAAAAATTCATTTATACAGTTTTAACAAAAAACTTGTTTTAACACAGGAGAATACATCCCATTCCTACACAAATTCTATTCCGCTAGAAATACTCACAAAATATATTGACTTCATTCCTCAGCCAGTAAGTATCGAATTTTTATCAAAGGAAAAAGCTTTAGAATCTGGACATTTCTCTGTTGCTTTTTCCAAAACTATTTTATATCAAATTATTATACGGGATATAACTGACAGAGAACTTTGGATTGAATACCCATTTGAAATTATTCCACCCAAAGAACAGCAAAGCATGCTTGATCTTCTGCATATGTTAGATATAAGAATAACAGATAAATCATTTATCGAAAAAGCAAAGCAATGGTTTGGCGCCAAACCACGGTGGATCAACCACATCTACACCAAAGATGATTTTCTCTCTTAAATAATAATGCCATATGCTTTCTATTGATTTGGAAAGTATATGGCACATTTTGTATTTCTAAGTCTATTCTTTATAACCTATTAACTGGACTGCTTTTTCTTCACCATGCAACGTTTCTTAAAAAATGAAATGCCATAGCAGAGAATTTGGTCGTAATCATCCTCATACTCTTTTGCATACATTCTGTCATCAATCTGCTGCAAAGCAGCATCGCACTCACTTTCTAATTTATCCAGAGACTTCGTGTACTTCGCTTCAAAAATTGCCACCCGACCATTGATGGAATCATACACAACCACATCACTGCGACCTTCACCATGCTCTTTATTAGAATCCACCATATATCCTGCCCCTGTAAAAATACCTGCAAGAAACGCATGATAAAAATCCTCTTTATAATCATGGTAGCTGATAGTCCTTCGCAACAACGCATTCATCTCTTTGGTAAGGCTCTCGCTGTCACCATTCCACACTGCATCAAACAGTGCACTCCTGTTACATTTTTTCGTACTGTCATCGAACCATTTGACAACGGTCGTTTCAAAGATTTCCTTGATTTCAGCGTTTGGAATCATAAGTGCTACTGTACCATCCGCCAGCTCACCATTATAATCTTCTTTTCGTGCTTTTGTCAGATAGCCGGTAAGATACAGCATACTCCAAAGATTCTCCTCTGAAGAATGCAGATAATCATAAGTCAGGTTCTCATCCACGCGCTGAACGATCGTACCTCCAGCCAGCAGGGTTTCCAGTTTCCCGGTGATATTGCTTCCAGCATAATCAATGAATGAGCGGATGACTGCATTATCACTCGTGTTCTTCCAATAGCTGACAGGTTTTGCTTTAGGATTGCGCTGCAGCTCCAACAGATAATTCATCACGTCCCACGGACAGTAAACATCAAAATCACCGAAGTGATATCCATCATACCACTCCTTGATGCTTTCTGCTTTATCCAAAACGTCCGCATCTTTAAGAATCTGATCTACCTCACTTTGAACAAAGCCAAAATACTCATTCAGTCTGGAATCCGTAATCGTGTCCGAAATAAAATTATTTGTTCCGGTAAAAATGCTTTCTTTTGCAATTTTCAAGCAGCCAGTGATCACTGCAAAGCAGAGTGCCTGATTATCCTTCAGAGCCTGCATCAGTCCCTTCATCACATCTAACATCTCCTCATAGTAGCCATTGCTGTTTGCCTTTGCCACCGGAACATCGTATTCGTCAATCAGGAGAATCACTGGTTTGCCGTATTGCTGCCACATCAATCTCGTAAGCAGCATCAGGCTTCCTTTTGTATCTTTTACCGAAGCCGTACCCTGTATCAATTGTTTTACGATTTCCTTATCATAATTATCTACCCTATCACTATCCAGCAGATACAGGTGCTTCTTATATAATTCTGAGATGATCAGCGTAAGCATGTCGTATGCACTGTTAAAATTCAGACCATCAACCTGTCGGAACGAAACAAACACGGTTGGCCACTGGTTCATCCATTCTGTGCACAGTTCATGCCTCTTTGCAATCTCTAGTCCCTCAAACAATGCCTTGCTGTCCTTCCGGATATCAAAAAAGCTTTCCAACATACTCATGCCAAGTGTTTTTCCGAACCGCCTTGGACGGGTGATCAAGGTTGCTTTTGTTCCTGTTGTACCGAGAAGTTCACCTATCAGACCTGATTTATCAACATAATAATAACCATTCCTGCGGATTTCCGCAAAATCAGACACCCCAACTGGAATACGCAACAATTTCATCTCTACCGCTCCTCCCCATGGCTTTGCACAGATTTTTCAGTAATTCTATCATTCTTAACTTCCTGTAAAATTAACTCTCGTCAGACGCAAGCATCACATTATTCTTCGTCAAATTCATCTGTTTCCGGCAGTTCCTCAGCCAGGAAAAATTTCAAAAAGTTGGTGTTCGGATACATCAGTCGCAATCACATTCACCACAAAGTTTGATGGAACACTTCCAGATGTTATACCTACATACAATGCTAATAAAATGAAGAATATATTAAAGGATGACCGTTCGTAGATGCAATCTTGAATATTACGCTGGTGTAACTCCGTTAGGCCGGACAAGTGGCTCTCGCCACACCGTAATATTCAATTTTTTCTTTTTACATCTATACCAAAGGTGATTTTCTCACTTTAAAATAATGTCATATGCTTTCTATTAATTTGGGAAACGTGAATCATCATACCCTCCCTATAAATATTTCACAAACAAAATTTACCAAATACACAATTTAATAAGTAAATTTTTTTACAAATTCTTTTTCTAACACTTGCGGCGTATAAACATACGCCTCTTTAAAAATATATTTCTCTAATTTTTTCATATACTCAGGTTGAAACTTTTCTCCCGCTAAAATACATTTACGAATTTTATCCACATCAACTATATTTTTTTCCTCACTTACTACCAAAATGTATACCACATTTTCTTTTGCAAATGAAATGGGATTCTCATAATTAAATGTGTCATACTGCATTTCATTCTTTTCCCACATTTCATACAAAATGTCTACAAGCCAATACCAATTTTGATAAGCTTTTTTCGTCACGCTTTCTTTTGCCTTAGCTATTTGTTGATTTTTAAATTCTATAAAATACCATATATTTTCTGAGTTAATTACAAATGCATCTGTGGAAGCCAGTGAATCTTCTTCTTTTTTAGAATCTGGGAATCTGACAAGACGATATATATTATGCGCGATTTCATCCATATCAATGATGTCCATGTCCTGCCTGTTTTTCTCATATACATATTGGGGAACGCCAGTTCTGACTGTTTCCGCCTTATCCTCTGATACGTCAGAAATTTTTGCTTCTATACACGTTTTGTGATTATGTTCATCTGCAAATGCTAATAATATTTCTTTCATCTGCTCATAATTCGTCATCTTCCGTCTCTAATTCCTCTCTCAAATTGCTCAGCAACAAAGTTGGATTTACCATCTGCTTATATATTTTGCTTATATTGCCTGTAACATTTTCAAAAACAGCGCCTTCTTTCTGTAAATTTGCCAAATAGTAATTGCATCTCGCACTTGTTTTATACTTTTTCGAATATAGCTCCAATGCTTCCAAAAAATGGGCACTGTGTGTTGTCACAACTATGTGAAAATTATACTTTTTCTGTAATAAAACAATTACTTCAGCATACAACATTTGCCATTCCGGATGTAAATGGATTTCTGGTTCATCTAATACAATCACATCTTTATCCTGTAAATTTCCATTTAATAATAATTGTTTTAAAATCACAAATGCCTTTAAACCTGTTGATAACGATGCCACATCAATTTCCTTTGACGAATCCTCATCTAATGTGTACACATATTTCTGTTTTTTCGTTATTTCTCCAGCAGCTACCCGATTTATAATTTGCATAATTTCTTCCAGTTTATTTGCTATTAACAAATCTGAAAATGCTTTTTCTTCAACTGCCTTTTCTTCTCTCTGCATCAATTTCTGTAAAATATTTTTTTTATGAATCGGAAGTTCTGATATTCCAAATGGTGAATTATAATTCATTTCGTCTAGTACAAACGGATCATCAATATAAAGAGACGAATTCGAAATAATTATCTCTCTCTGTTCTTCTATACATTCATTCTTTTCAAAAGTTAAGCCTATCTTTTTTTCTTTTATGGACAACTCTATCTCAGCTGATCTATCTGGCACAAATATTGAATTTATCTGTTCATGAAATACTTCTGAAAAATAACTGGTATAGATAGCTTTGCTGAAAGTCTGATCTGATATTTGTTCATTTTCCTCTAATCGTTCAATCACCATCTTTACAAAATTTGCTTTTTGATCTTCATCTAAGAAAAGTTTTTTTTCATATTCTTTACAAATATCTTCTTGACTCTTTTTCTCATTTTTCAAAAGATTTGTAGCAAATTCTTCATACATCCTCATTGTCGGATATTTGCGATGCATCTGTATCTTGCCTCTGCTTCTCTCTATATCGCTACTCAATCTACCTGTCAATGAGGAAATCCTTGCATTTTTCATTTTCTCATCTATATTATATGTGGCATTAAAAACTGCATCTAATATTTTTCCAATTGTACTTTTACCAATATTGTTATTTCCAGCAATAATAGTAATTCCATCAATTTCAATATCTGCCTGCAAAATCTTTGCAAAGTTTCTAATTTTCAATCTCACTATTTATTACCCCACTTATTAGCTTTTTACAAATAATATCATAGGTAATATTTTAACGTATATACGTTCAAAGAACAAGTGGCGACTTACGTTCACGCATAATCTTTTAACCTATCTTTGTACATTTGCACAATATCTCAAATTTATTGTATACCTTTTTCCACTTTATCATACCACTCCATATCACAAGGGAACTCCATTCCCTCTGTTATCTGATCAATCTGTTCTCTTGTCACATAGTCTATCTTTTTGCTATCGGCACGATTTCCTTTTCTAAAAATTCCCTTGTAATAAAAATACTGATTAATCCCATTGCTGCTGTCAAAAACCAGTTCCCAGGCTTTGCCTGTGCTATCATCAAATTTTCCATCCGAGAAACAGCCTTTATATAACACCTTCACTGTCCCATCCTCATTATAACGTACCAGATAAGCCTCTCCTGTGTTGTCATTGTAAATACCATTTGATGTATTGCCTCGGTAATAACTATCAACAGGTGTATCAATTTTTGCAATAAAATCTTCTGCACTGACAACATCCTGCATTTGTACCTGATCTAATTCGAACTGTTTTTTATAATCTTCGGTTCTATCATAATTCCACGTTTCACCATAGTTGAGATCTGCCCGGTGTTCTCTTTCCGTCACAACCCATACATCCTGCCCAGTCTGTAATGTCTCAGTCAATACCTGTTGATATGTTACCAATTTTCCATCATCATATTCTGCATCCATAATTAATATCAGCTTGTCATGTGCATAAACATTAATTATGCAGTCTTTATCCCAATGATAATTTTCGTTAAATTGTCCAAAAAATACCACTTCCTGTCCATTATTCGTATATGGAATCAGAAGCTTCTTGCCTGCCAGAAATCCAGCACTGTATTCCTCCCCACTAATCAAATCCGAAGCAATAATGTCCTCTGCATCCCAAGTTGGATTCTCCAGTTCATAACTGCTCTCTACAATCGGCAAATCATTTTGCTTAATACTAATCGTAAATACTTCTGAAAAATTGCCCTCTAAGGCTTCTACTTTTGCAATTAATGAAGAATTCGTTTCTTTGACATCAGTGACACCATCTCTCACCTTATCAACACTGTCTTGTATCTTTCCAATACTATTTTCCAAATCAGCAACATGTTGTTCCAATTTACTTACTGTTCCATGCGTTACCCACAATATTCCGCCAACACTTAAAAGCACAGATGGAAATATTGTTAAAAAAAAATTTTTTATTATCCGGGAAAAAACTTTCACGCCTCTTTTTTCTTTCTTTTCAGATTCTTTATTCGTTTTTTTCCTATTTTTGTTGTTCGAGCTCATAAAAGCTGTTCCTCTCGTGTAATACTTTACTCTTTCTATTGATATATCGGTCATTTTTTCTTCTTTCAAACAATAAACAGTTATTTTCCTTACAAAAATAACTGTTTATTGCTAAGAATTTTGTCAAATCAATTGACTGTCTCTATATCTATTTCTGCTACACCATTGGCTGCTGGTGCACGAAAACTATCCTTTATGGAACACTATTGATCATGTCAATAAATCTCTCCTCCACAAGAGGCTTCGTATTTAATACATGACCGTCCTCTCCGGACTCCCTTGATAAAAAGGCATTTCTTATCTACTCTTTTACATAGTCCGAAGCATTATATGCCTCCAAAAAATAACTGCTAAAATCCTCCAAATCATTTGGCCAGCTCGCGATCAGTGTTATAACTTTAAGGAATTGCAAAATATCTGTATATTTTGCAGGTAATCCATGTGCTAAATCAAACCAATTATCGATATGTTCATTTATTCATCCTTCGTAGATTATTTCCTTAACTCTATTCTACATCGCTTCATTATAAAATATCTCTGTTATATCAACAAATCAACTCAAAAATAAAACTCTAATTTTTTATTTACAAATTCAGAAATGCAAAATAAAAAATATGCACTGAGTAATGTTAAAATCAAAAACATCATAAAGTTTGCTACTCTATATTTTGTCAACTCTAAAACTGAAAAATAACTGGAAATAAAAAGCCAATGATTAATATATATATCATACGTATATTTATCTGTAAAATTCAAAAACTTTTTTTTGTTTTCTGATAGTTTCAGTTTTTTCTTTTTTAATACGACATACAAAAACATAAAAAAGAAAACACCTGCAAACACATGCCACCACACATAGTAACTATTATTTCCTTGATCTACGATACGCAAATAACTGAAACCTATTGTAAACATCCCTGTAATTATTGCTATAATAATATGACATACTCTTGTATCAAATAATTTTCTTATCAAATAGCCACATATAAAGCAAATTAGCCAATGACCATCCACTTCTATTGAAAAGAAAAATAAGATAAATAAAATAATTGCAGACCCTATAATTTTTATTAAATAATTACTTTGCACTATTTTCCCAACAAAATAATCGATCAAAAACACATGCAGGTAACATAGAAACAATGGTCTTACAAACCATAATTGCTCTGCTCCATATATGGTTGATTTTCCACATAGTAAATTTGCAATTATATCAAATGTAAATGTTTCTGGTGTAAACAAAGAATATAGACATATAATTATTACAATATAAATAAAATAATCAGTAAATATTCTCCTTATTCTTTTAAATAACCATTTGGAATTTTTCTCTGTCCCCCCTCCAAGTAAAAATCCACTCATAAAAAAAAATATTTGTACTCCTACATTAAACCACCAACATAAAGATATGTTATAATGTTGTTGTATATGACATATCACAATAGAAGCTGTGCTTATAAGTCTAATAATACTAATCTCATATTCTCTCATCTAATTCTCTCCATTCTCCTAGTATGTAAAACTTTATAGTGTCAAGTATTCACTATGGCAATATTTTTTAGTTAGGCTATATATTTGACCAGATTTCACAATTTATAATCTCTACAGTATCTAGTGTCTGCTGATCAAGCAGCTATTTGCAGTTTCTGACTCTTATATCTGTTCCAATCATGCAAAAATCGGACCTGATACAAAAAAGCGTAAAGTATTCGTCTCAGAATCCTGAACAGATTCGTTACGAATACAGATAATGCAATAGATGACATCTGCGTTTCCTGCAATTTTGTGGTAATGCAGCTCATGCCATAACAGCGATTGCCCAGCTTTGGACCTGATAAACGGATCCCATGCTCCTTGCAATAACTCCTGTTTTCTCTGGTTCGGTATATCTGATCCGCCAGAACACGTTCCGGATAATAACCGGTACGTTCTTTAAAACGTTCTATTGCTTCAATCAGGCACGTGCTCTCATTGTATGCCTCGAATGATATTTTTTCGATACGCCCATAACCTTCGCTGTCAAGGCTGAGATCAAATTTTACTCCAAATTCAACTAGTGCTTTGACCTTCCCTCTGATAATCGGTCGACTCCATGGCTGCGAAATACTTACGATGCGGTGCTCCACAGAATGGACTCTGTTATCATACATATACTGTTGCTGCTCATACAGCCTGATGATGGTAAGATATAAGTTGATGTCTTTACCTGTCATGGCGTATCCTTCACTCATGAACTGTTCCAGATACCGGGAATCCCTTTTCACATATGCAAGCTGTTTACGAAGTGCATTGCGGATCTTCTTTGATGTATGTTCTTTGCTCTTGGCAAATGCAAGATACTCTTTTCTGGCACGTTTACAGTATCTTCTTGGTAGCTTAAGGCTATAGCATTTACAAAAACGGTAAATGATATTTTCAAGTTTTTCCCTTGCTTCGTTCAAAAGCGAGACGTCCTGTGGATAACGGATGTTTGCAGGCAAGCAGGTTGCATCAATAGTCAGCGTTCCTTTATTTGTATCTTCCTTTGCAGTATCATCGTCACTGTTTTTCTCTCCAGGTGGAAAAGCAGGGTCATCTTTATCATCATCCTTGTGATTAGGAAGATACTCATTTGCTTCCATCAGTATCTCTGCTGAAATGCGTTTGCGGAAAAGAACCAATATACTTGCATCAAGCGGAGCTTCTTCCTGAAAGCCCGGAAGCCCGATAAAGTACTGCGGATACGGATTCTCAGCGATCCGATCGACGAGTTCATGGTCGGAATACTGAAACCTGATCTGAATGGTCAGTGCTCTCAATGCCATACGGAGAGGCTTGGCAACATTACCTGTACCACTTGGAAACAGTCTGGCATATTTTGCATCAAACTCATCCCATGGTATTCGGTCAGTCAATTTTACCCAGCGGTTATCCGGATTCATATGGACTCCCTTAGGCTGGTTGAAATCGAGAAATGAATGCTGTAACTTGTCAATCGGTCTGTACATTGTTTTAGCCCCTTTGTCCTTATAATCTGTAAGAAAGATACATAAAAAATGATTTTATTCCATAAAAATCCTTGCAATTATTATAGCAGAAAATGGGGTAAAAGTCAGTAAAATCAAATGTTTTCAATTTTTTCAGCAGACACTATTTATTTAACTCTATATCTATCACTTTGACCATTTCTTCTACAAAATGTTTGCACAATTCATCTGTTGTTGCTTCAGCCATAACTCGGATTACAGGTTCCGTTCCACTTTCTCTTAAAATCAAACGTCCATTTTCTCCCAATTTTTCTTCAATTTCGCATTTTTTTCTCTGCACTGCTTCGTTTTCTATAACTGCTTTTTTGTCAGCAACTCTTACATTTTGGAGGTATTGTGGATACATTCTCATTCCTTTACAAAGAGTATGTAAACTCTGTTTTTTCTCCAGAATCACTTCCATCAACATAATCGCAGTAAGCATTCCATCACCTGTGGTTGCATGTTTACTAAAAATAATATGTCCTGTCTGTTCTCCACCAAGCACATACCCATTTTCAACCATTGCCTCATTTACATATTTATCACCAACAGTTGTTTTTAAATAATCTATTCCATTCTGTTCCAATGCCTTGAATAATCCAAGATTAGACATGATTGTTGCTACGACTGTATTTCCTTCAAGACGATTGTTTTCTTTTAAATATTTTCCACAGACATATAAAATATAATCTCCATGTACTTCCATGCCAGTTTCATCAACAGCTATGCATCTGTCTGCATCTCCATCAAATGCAAAACCAACATCCAACTTATTTTCCAATACATACTTCTGCAAATTTTCTATATGTGTTGAACCACAATTCTCATTAATATTCAAACCATTTGGTTCATTTCCTATCACATACGTTTTTGCCCCCAAAGCATCAAATACACTCTTTGCTATTGCAGAAGTACTTCCATTTGAACAGTCTAACCCCACTTTCATGTTCTTATATGACCTGGTTGCTAATGATATCAAATAACCAATATAGCGATTTCTTCCTATCGCATAATCAGTTGCCGTTCCTATTGCCTCGCCGGTTGCAAAAGGAAGTTCCTCTCCAATCCCATCTATGTAATCTTCCATTGCATCTTCAATATCTGCTGCCATCTTATGTCCGTTGCCATCCATGATTTTGATTCCATTATCACAATATACATTATGACTGGCAGAAACCATAATCCCACAATCAAAATCCTCTGTCCTTACAACATATGCCACACTCGGTGTAGTGGTTACGTGCAATAAAAACACATCCGATCCAGATGCTGTAATTCCTGCTACCAGCGCATATTCAAACATATAGCTACTTCTTCGCGTATCTTTTCCTATTACAATCCGACCTCTATGTTCTCTACTATAATACCAACCAAGATAACGCCCAATCTTATATGCATGATCTGCTTTTAAGACTTTATTTGCCTCACCTCGAAAACCATCTGTTCCAAAATATTTTGACATATTCTATTTCTCCATTCGTAAATCAATATATACACATCAGAATCTGTTGCTTTCTGTACACTAATGAATTCTCAAATTGAGTTTCATTACTATTCTAATACTTAACTGTATATGTTGATTAAATCCATTTGAAACTTGATATATAAACAGTATATCAAAATTACTTAATTACTACAAATCACAACTCTTCTAAAACTCTCTTCTTAATATATAATTAATTATCTCATGAAAAAAAGCAAAAATTTCACGTATATAATAATACGGAATCAAAACCTTTTCTGTTTGAGCACTTTGCACTGAAATATGAGAAAATCCGACATTCTTTGCTATTAATTTGCTCCTCAAAATATGAAACCTATTAGTCACAATCAATATCTTTTTATCTCCTATCAAATCATATACATTATGCAAATTCTCATACGTATTTTGTGACTTTGATTCCACAATAATTCTACTAGAGTCTATTCCCTCAGCAATTAAGTACTGTCGCATATATAATGCTTCAAATTTTCCATGCGTTTGTCCCCCAGAAACAACAAAAATTTGCTTTCCCGAGTCCATTAAGATAGCTGTACTTAAACGACTCTTCGCGTTTTCCGACAAATCCTCATACTTAGAATCAAATCCATTCCCTAAAACAACAATATAATCATACTCCTGCCTTTTATTTATGCTCCCACCAATAAAAATAATGCAACAGGCAATAAATATGCTAAATCCTAACCCTCTGAAAAAAATACCCCAATTATTAACAAGTATCTTTCCATAAATTAACGGAATAGCAATCAAAACTATCCATACATTATCCAATTCAATTCGTTTATGCAGATAAATAAAGTAAAATATATCTAAAAGAAAAAAACAAATTCGAATATATTTTTTCAAAACATTAATCCTTCCAAATAAATGTTCTAGATGTGCTTCAATATCACTCTGACTCTAAATTTCTATATCTTAATTGTATATGCATCTCATTTTTTCTTAAAAATAACCATCCTACTTGCTACATAATTTGCCACAATAACAATTATATTCGAAATACATTTCATTAGACTACTATTCCACGCATGTACATCCACTGCAACATACATAATCACTAAATCCATTAATCCAGTAGCTAAACGACACCCAAAGAATGTAACTACTTCATAAATTACAGTTCTAGGATACATAGATTTACTTTCAAATACCCATATTTTATTTGTTATAAATGCAAAACTGCATGCAATAATCCAAGCAATAACATTACTCACTACATTGCTAATTCCTAGATAGGTATAACAAACAACGTAAGTTACTATATTAATAATAGTTGTAAGTGCACCAAATATGCCATACTTTATTATGGCTTTATGTTTTATACATAACTTTTTCAAACTTTCAATCATCTATTTTTCTCCAACTACTCTATCACTATACGAATATTCACAAAGCCATTAACATCTATTTTCGATTTAACAATATACTTCAAATTAATAAAATACATCTTCTTATAGCATTATATTCCCACTTCAACGACATAATATAGTTATATTATTAATGAACAAACATACTAACAATTTTGAAAATATTACTCGAAATTAATCCTCTCCTCTTCTACAACTAAAGGTCGATGCAATATTCTTACATTCATATTTAAAATATATTCACCAATTAATCCAATAAAAAAAAGCTGGACAGATCCCAAAAAGAACACACCAACACCAATTGCTGCAATACCAGCCTCAAACGTATTCCAAAAGAGTAACTTCTTTATAAATGTAATAATCGCAATTATTACACTAAAAAAAGATAATACAAATCCACTGATCGTAGCCACACGCAATATACTTTTAGAATAAGATGTTATTCCATTCATTGCGAAATCGTATAGGGTTCTAAAATTAGCCTTTGTCTTTCCATGTTCACGCTTATTTTGTGAATAATGAACCCTTTCCATTTTGAATCCCAATTCTGATATTATTCCACGTAAATATGGTGATGGATCATCTAGATCCTGTAAAACCTTAAGAAAATCCCGATCTAATAATTCAAAATCAGAAAAATGTTCTATTTGTTCCACCTCTGAAATATGTGCAAAAATTTTATAATAACAAGTTCTTAAAAAAAATAAAATTGGACTTTCTTTGCTATTATCCTTAATTCCTATTACTACTTTAGCGCCATTCTCCCATCTTTCCACAAATTGCAAAATAACTTCAGGTGGATTTTGTAAATCAGCATGCAAAAGCACTGCGCAATCTCCATCAGCTTGTGTCAATCCATAAAAATGACTTCTTGCCTGTCCAAAATTTTTCGCATTAAAAATTGCTTTTACATGCTTTTTGTCTTTTTCTCCTAAGCTTCTAATCAATTCTCTGCTATTATCTGTAGAACAATTGTCAATAAAAATAATATCATAATCATATGTCGCCAAATGATTTTCAAATAATTCTTTAACTGCCCCATATGCAATATCAATATTATCACTTTCATTATATGTTGGTACAATAATCGAAATTTTTTTCATATTAAATCCATTCTTTCTTATGTATTAATTTTATGATTGAAGTTCATAGTATTAGTGTTTGTATACTATTCAATTTTCCTTAACATCTTAAAAGTATTTTCTAACACTTGATCCATATTATAATATTTAAAATCAGCTAACCTTCCACATAAAAACAAGTTTTTATATTTTTCTGCTAATATTCTATATTTTTCATACATTACTTTTGATTTTGCAGTCAAAACAGGATAATAAGGTTCATTTTTTCCACTTGACTCATACGGTAATGGATACTCAATAGCGTATGTTGTTTTATTTCCGACTTCCTGTAGAGGAAGTTTTGTATACTCTGTAATTCTTGTGTAATCATTTGCCTGTGGATATGCTACTACTGGAGCTGGTTGAAAACTTTTTTTATTCTCCGTTATCCATTCAAATCGCAAAGAACGGTATGGTAAATTACCATAACAATTTTCAAACAATTCATCAATTGGGCCTGTATATATTATATCTCCTTTAAATATCTGATTGTTTACATATATTTGACATGTTTCTGGCTCCAATCGTATCATTGTCCTTGCATCTATTGATGTCCTAATAGTAATCCCTGAATAATTTAAAATATTTTCAAAAAACTCTGTATAAGAAATCTCAGGCATTACCTGATATTTATCGTCAAAATACCCTATCTCATAATTAAATCGAACCGGTACTCTACTCAAAACACTTGGATCTATCTCTTCCGGAGAAACCCCCCATTGTTTTGCAGTATAAAGACTATAGTCTTTATCAAATAAAAATTTTGCATATTCCTTTATATTAAGATCTCTATGATTTAACATTTCTAGTACCGTTGCAAAATTCTTTTTAGAATAAAATTTGTCAATGCTTTCTTTTATGCTCTTTGCTTTTACTTTATCAAAAAAAGTATCAATTGTTGTATAATTAAATGGTGTAGGTGTATATTTTCCATCAATCACAGCGCCACATGTTAATTTATACTCGTTCCAGTTACCAAAGCGACAAATGTAATCATATATCTCTTTATTATTTGTATGAAATGTATGTGGTCCATATTTGTGAACTAATATGCCATCTTTATTAACATAATCATACATATTACCTCCAATATGTTCTCTGCGCTCTAGAATAAGGACTTTTTTCTTTTTTTCTTCTGCCATATACCGAGCTGCCACTGCCCCAGACAAGCCACATCCTACCACAATTGCATCATACATAACTTTTAAAATCCCCCATAAATATCCATGAATTGCTGAAATGTTTGTAATTTTTTATCTTTTTCTGCAATAATAAGTTTCTCTTTCCCACCTATTTTTTCCAATGGCCAATTAACAGAAATATCTGGATCATTCCACATAATTCCATCATCATATTCACCATAAAATTTTTCTGCACACTTATAACTTACAATAGAATCTTCTAGCACAAGATATCCATGCGCACATCCCGCCGGAACTAAAATTTCATTATGTGCTGTACCTTCTAAATCAAATCCTAACCATCGTTTAAATGTCGCGCTATCCTTTCTTAAATCAACTACCACATCATATACATGTCCATATATACATCTTACCAGTTTAGGTTGCTGCTTTACTCTTTGAAAATGAAGAGCTCTTATTACTCCTTTATGTGATGTTGTATAAAATACTTCTTCCAAATTATAACAAATACCATTCTCCCGAAAAATTTCCTTTGAATAATCTTTTGTAAAACATCCCCTTATGTCATCTGCATTAAAAGGCGTAACTTTTATCAATCCATCAATTTCTGTTTTTTCAAATTCAAATTTCTGTATCATTGCTTTGTCTCCTCTAAAACTTCAAGCCACCAATCCCTTGTTTTTCTACAACCTTCTCCAAAACTAATACGTGCTTTAAAACCAGTATCTGCTTCCGTTTTAGAACAATCAAATTCACCTAACGGTAAATTGATTCCTGTAAATGGGATATCTCCAAAAATAAAATTTATGTCAGGTGCAATTTCTGCTTTCATTTCTAATAAAAATTCTTTTAATGGTTTCGCATTCGATGATCCAATCAAATACTCATGAAACGGCTTTCCTCTTTCACCAATCATTCTAAATGCCCTTGCCACATCATCAATATATACGAAATCATAATTCTGTGTTCCAGCTGTAAATTGTGGTGATTCTCCTTTTATACACTTTTGAATTGTAGTATTTACCATTCTTGGACTTTGTTCACCCACTCCATAAGTATTCGTAATTAATGCCCACACTAAATCAATTCCTATATCTGCAGCTACTGATTTGCACATTGTATGTGCTACAAGTTTTCCACTTCCATAAATATATCCAAGTCCCGGACGATTTCCATCTTTATATGCCGCTTTTATTGTCTCTAATTCCATAATACTACCAGCACAAACAAATCTGTTGCATCCTAACTGTTTTGCCATTTTCAAACATTCAATCGTCCAATTCACGTTTTTTAACTGTAATAAGGAATCTGCCCTTTCTTTACCAGCTGATCCCATCCATGCAAAATGAAAAAATGTGTCTGCCCCAACATCTTTCAATTCCCCAAGTACTTTTTCTATATGTTCAAGTTCAAATTTCTTTATCGTTACTAATTTATTTTTAGGAATATTCTCATATCTATCTTTTCTACAAAGAGCGATTACTTCTATATTATTTTGAATCAATTCTTTTACAACTGCAGAGCCAACGAAACCATTTGCTCCAGATACAATTACCCTTTTCAAACTATCTCTCCTTTAATTTATCTTCAGATATTTTATTATCTGTTCTCTTGTTTTATTTTCAATATCTCCATGTTTAAGATAAACTTTACTCCATATTACGCTCTGCTCAATTGCCTCTTTAATAGACCAATGTGACTTCCAATCCAAAGTTCTTTTTATTTTTGAACAATCGAGTTTTAAAAATCCTGCTTCATGCGGTGCATTATTTTCTGAATTATCTACCCAAGTTGCTCCCTCTCTCCATATATCACAAAACATGTCTACTAATTCTCCTGTAGTAACACAGTCACTGTCATCTGGTCCTACATTATATTCTCCCTCATATTTTCGAGGATTTTCCCATTGAAGCATTGCCAACTGTAAATAAGCACACACTGGTTCTAATACATGTTGATACGGTCTTGTCGAATAAGGATTCCTAACCATAATTTTTTCTTTTTTTTCCATTGCTCTAACGCAATCTGGTATAATACGATCACATGCAAAATCTCCACCACCTATCACATTTCCTGCTCTGCATGTTGAAATTGCAATATTTCTTTCTTGAAAAAAAGATTTTTTGTAGGATGATGTCACCAATTCTGAACAAGATTTAGAATTTGAATAAGGATCATAACCATTTAGGATATCATTCTCACGATATCCCCACTCCCATTCATTATTCTGATAAACTTTATCTGTTGTAACATTAATAACAGATTTTACACTATCACATGCCCTTATAGCTTCTAAAACATTAACGGTTCCCATGACATTTGTTTCATAAGTATATACTGGATTTTTATAACTCTCTCGAACAATTGGCTGCGCAGCCATATGTATTACAATTTCTGGTTCAACCTCCGCAAATACCTTTTTTAAGTGCTCTAAATCCCTAATATCACCTATAATTGAATTTACTTTTTTATCTAAATGCAATATTTTAAATAAAGATGGCTCTGTTGGCATATTTAATGCATACCCAGTCACTTCTGCTCCTTGCAAAGCTAAAACTTCGCACATCCAGCTTCCCTTAAACCCAGTATGTCCTGTAACCAAAACTCTTTTTCCTTTATAAAACGACAAATCCATTATTAATCCCATACCTTCCATGGCGCAGTGCCACTCTCTAATAAATTCTCCAAATACATTTTATCCTTCATAGTGTCCATGCATTGCCAAAACCCGTTATATTTATATGCTACTAATTGTCTTTCTTCTGACAATCTTTCCAAAGGCTCTCTTTCAAACGTGGTTGAATCCCCCTCTATATACTCCAAAACTTGAGGTTCTAATATCATATAGCCCCCATTAATCCATCCACCATCTTCTTTTCGCTTTTCTGCAAATTTGTTTATTTCGCAACTTTCAGCAATTTCTAATGTTCCAAATCTTCCTCCAGGCTGCACTGCTGTCATAGTTGCCAATTTACCCTGTTTTTTGTGAAATTCAAGAATATCTTGAATATTTACATCACATACACCATCACCATACGTCAAGCAAAACGTTTCGTTTCCAATATACTTTCCTACACGTTTTATTCGTCCACCAGTCAGTGTATTTAATCCTGTATCAACAATAGTCACCTTCCACGGTTCGGCCACATTATTATGTATTGTCATTGAATTTTCTTTTGAAAAATCGAATGTAATGTCAGAGCGATGCAAATAATAATTTGCAAAGTACTCTTTAATAACATGCTGCTTATACCCTGCACAAATAATAAATTCATTAAACCCATAATATGAATATGACTTCATAATATGCCATAAGATTGGGTCTCCATTGAGTTCAATCATTGGCTTTGGTCGTGTCATACTTTCTTCTGAAATACGTGTTCCATACCCTCCTGCTAAAATAACAACTTTCATGCTAATTCTTCTGTGAAATTTTCACTTACTCCTCCTAAATTTGTTAATTTTCCTCATATCTATATCTTATGATTCTTGCCGGCACTCCCGCAACCACAGAATATTCTTCTGTGTCTTTTGTCACAATTGCTCCTGCGCCTACCACCGTTCCTTTCCTTAATACCACATTAGGCATAATGACAGCATTAGCTCCTATCCAAACATCATCTTCAATTTTAATTGGAAGTGGAATCGTAGGTCTTTCAAATACAGATGGATTCTTGCCTTCTATAGGATGTTTTCCTGATGAAATTGTTACATTTGAACCAATAAGAACATTATCTCCAAAAGTGATTCCTCCTTTTGCATTTATATATGTTCCCGTATTAATTCCACAATTTCTTCCAACCGAAAAATTATAACTATTTACAATAGTTACTCTTGGCTGAACCCAAAAGATTCCTTTTTTGTTTTTCATCAGGAAACAGTACGCTATATTTCGTAAACCAATCCCTATTACCCCAGGTAATGAACCTAATAACCAATAAATCCACCCTTCAATTTCACCATATATCAATGTTACAAGACTAACATCACTAAATTTTTTTTTCAAAAAATCCATTGTTCCAACAACTCCCTATTTTGCCACTGCCCCTCTTGACAATACTAAAAGTCCTACAATAATAATAACTGTTCCTAATAATTGCACTTTACTAATTGATTCTCCAAATACAAGCTTTGCAATTAATATATTAAAAATATATGTCATACATGTTACTGGCATAATTGATGATAATTTATAATTAGAAAGCATATAAAAAAATAAAAGCATCGAGCAGCCATAACATCCAATTCCAATCCATATATGTACAGAAGTTACCAACCCTAAAATATCATTTACAGATTTAATAGATAATGGAATTTCATTAAATCTCATTTTCCAGAACATATTTGCTAGAGCATTACAAGTACATGCAATAACAGCCGGAATAAATAATCCTAAAAATCCCATTTTTATTTTCCCTCCAAAATGTATTTTTTTATAATTTCAAAGGTTTCATCTGCATGTTTTTCCGAAGATAATCCAACAACCACATTCTTGACACTTGTTGTCGCAATATAACTATATGCTTCTTCAGGTAAAACTCTTCCGGAAGCCAATGTTGCCATTGCTAATACGGTATGATTACTTTTTTCAATATCTTTTACAACCTCGTCCCTTGACGGATTCATCAAAAATCCCTTTTTGTTTACAGCCGTCATTATCAAGCTTTCCTCTAAACCACACTCATCCAAAAACCTAGAAAATGCTGAAAAATTTAATGTTCCATATGCTGGAATTGCATGATATCTCTTTCTGATATATCCATCAAATGCTTTGATAACATCTTTCATATCATACCCTAATGCAAGATCACATAATGCATTATGAAGAAAAACAGCTTTAACATTTAAACCATAAAACGGAGTTAATTCCACATCTATTAATCTCTCCATAATACCAATATGATTTAGCGTAACGACATCAGCTCCCGTTTCAAGTAAAAATTTTGCTTTTCCCTTTCCATTTTTTCCCTTCAACATTGTTTTAATAGTATTGTACATTCCCATTTCTGTAACCATACTTACATACTTGATAATATACGGCACATTAACATATATATTTAAATTTTCTCGCAATTCATCATCATCTCGTATCATATCGCATATCTTATAAATACTAGGATGTGTAGAAAACATCACTCCTTTAACACCTTTGCTCAATCCGTACTTCAATATTCTTTTTATTTCATTCAAATCCTTGAACTGCTCATACGTCTGTCTCCCCTTATCCTGAGACATATGATTCACTCCAAAAAACTGATTATCTCCTAATATTACCTGATCTATGTTCATAATTTTATCCTCTCTATTCCATAACAATTTTCTCTTTTTTTTCTGCACTTTCATATATATATTTTATTGCTTTTTGATCATATACCGCGCTCTTTAAATTAGATTCGTTTTTTCCCTCAAGAGCATCTAAAAAATACTGCATTTGCTTTGAATACAATAATCCACCTACATCCATAAATGCACCATCATACAAATCTGGATAGACTAAATTTTCTATTCTATTTCCTTCTAAATCATAAATGTCTAATGTTTGATCTGTTACAATCATTTTTCCTTTTGTTCCTACTATTTCTAAATTAGCATATGATTTTCTATATTCTTCCTTACTCCATGAAGTTTCAAACTTTACTTTTGTTCCACTTTTAAATTCTATTTTTGCCTGCAATTCATCTTCAACTTCTTTAGAATATAACTTTCTTTCTTTTGCCTCAACATTATCAATTTCACCGAAATACCAACACATTTGATCCAACATATGTATTCCAAAATCCATAAGAACTCCACCGCCAGAAATTGCTTTACTATATCTCCATCCACTGTGTGCTTCAAAAACATCTGCGATATACATATATGCTTTTGCTGATTCTGGTTTTCCAATTATTCCTGCATCTAACATTTCCTTCCCTTTTGCTATAGATGGTGCAAAACGATTGCAGAATCCAACCTGAATCATAACATTCTTTTCTGTTGCAGCATCATATAGTCTCTTTGCATCTTCATAAGAAGAAGCCAATGGTTTTTCAATAAATAAATGGCAATTTTTTTCTATACATAATAATGCAGATTCTACATGATTAAATGTAGGTGTAGAAATAATTACTGCGTCCAATTCTACTGTATTCAACATTTCTTTCACATCTTTAAATGTTTTTACAGATGGATACACACGCTTAATGCCAAATCTCATAACCCATGACTTATCACATACTGCTACTACTTTTGCTCTTTTTGATCCATTTACTAGAGCTCCATGTAAAATTCCCATCTTACCATATCCAATTATTCCAACTCTTAACATTAATATTTTTCCTCCATTTCTCTTACTCTTTTTTCTAAAAGTGCATGTTCCTGAATTAAAATTCTTATTTTACTATCCAATTCAGAAATAAGGGTTGTCAAATACATAAGCAACATAATCAAACAAAATATAATAATAGCAAAAAGCCCATTTAAATAATCAACGATTCCTAACCATGCAGCAAATGCTTCTAATAAAGTAGGAAATATTATGAAAATAAACATAAATATCCCAACCATCAGCCACATTAAGAAATTCTTCAAAGTCATTTTTTCTTTTTTTGTGAGTCTAATTATAAAAACAAAATATATAGCTAATGCTATAATGAGTGATATTCTTAAAGAAACATTCATTTTTTCACACCTTTATTCCATATAGTCTTTTTTAATATTATTGCAATTGATACTTTTATCATATAATAAATAGATTTAACTGCAGAAATAGAACTTACTCCTCCAACTCTTTCCTGCATCTGTACTGGTACTTCTTTAATTCTTATCCCCGACACTGCACACGCCACCAATGATTCGGGTTCAGGATAATCAACAGCATAATCCTTTACAAACAACTCTATAGTTTTTTTATTAGCAGCCCTAAATCCACTTGTCACATCCTTAATTTTTTGTCCTGTGCATATATATATTAAGTTACTCAAAAAATTAATTCCCATTCTCCTTTGCCATGAAGACTGAAATCCTTCTTTTTTTATAAATCTGGAACCAACCACAAAATCTGCCTCTCCATTTTCTAATGGTTTCAAAAGAGTACCTATATATTCGGGCAAATGCTGTCCGTCACCATCCATCTGAATTGCAACGTCATAACCTTCACGAAATGCATACTTATATCCTGTCTGCATTCCACCTCCAATCCCTAAATTCAAGGGTAAATCTATAAAATTTTCTTGTCGCTCCTTTAAAATATATGCTGTACTATCTTTTGAGCAATCATTCACTACTACATAATTAATGTTATACCTATCTTTTATTTCATTTTTCAAATGGTCAATTGTATGTATTATATTTTCTTGTTCATTATAAGCTGGTATAATAACCAGAATTTTATTTTTTTCTTTCATCTGTTCTCCGACTATTTCTTATGTAAAATCGCCAATGAATACGCTGGAAAAACTTCTGCATTTTCCAGATTGTAACCGTACTGTTCCAACATGTCTTCAATACCATCATCCAACATTTTCTGTTCTTCTGCCGAATAATAGCTCACTGCTCCATAATATTCATTTGTTCCATCATCATTCACTTTATATGCAACTACTGCATAATCACAATCTTTTATTTCCATAGGAAATAAATATACTACATTATCCGTCAGACTGCACATGGCAGCCTCTACTGCAGATACCTTCGAATTATCAGGTATATTTTTCTTTATCCACTCATCAAACTCCTTCCTCAATTGCTGTCGACTATTTTCAATTATATAGGCACTATATATTTCACTGCATCCTTGAACGAGCACATTTTCTCTGCTTTCATTAAAATCAATTTTGGCATTATATGGATTAACAATATTTAATAATATCACCATCCCTCCAAATATGCAATAAATTCCTCTTATCCTCTTTTTGCTTATGCTCTCCCTTGATTGTAACCATTTATTAATTTTAGCTGTTCCCATTAAAACAGCCCATATAAGCACCACAAAATAAAATACATGATAATGTAATGTCCATCCTGTCTTTTCGGAGCCACCATTGTCATACAAAAGATTCGGAATCATTGAACATATGGCTATTAAAAATGCTCTCCAATCCGCAATCGCAATTACTCCAAATAACAATATATTTATAAAGATAAACACAAATATTTTTTGTCGGTTTTCTGAAAAAGTCAAATATGTTCCAAACCCAGATACCACACCTTCAAGATTTTGATAATATGTATTTTCTAAAACAGCTTTCATTAAAATTACAGTATATAAAAGTGAAATCACACCACCTACTATTAACCATTTTTTCTTTTCAATTGAATTTTCTTTCCAATATAAAATTGCTTTTGCTAAGACAAACATTCCTGCATATAATGCTCCTCTTTCTCCCACTAGCATACATAAAAGCATCGAACAGCAAAAATGTTTTCTGTTAAAATCTCTTCTTTCGCATGCCCATACTAAATACATTCCTGTTCCCATAAAAAGTCTTTCAGGATAAAATGCACCTTTAATTGCTGATAGTCCCCAGCCTGGATGTGAGATTATTAGCAAGGACACTAACATAATCAAACCACTAGATACTTTCTTTTTTTTCATTATATCTATAGAAAATGCCATGCTTGCTCCCATAGATACGCATTGTGCTAATGTAACTACAGTAAATGGCTTAAACAAATAGCATAATGGTGCTATTAAATATAAAATCATACATGCATGAAACTTTAAAATACTTCTGCTTTGCGCTATATCCTGTTGAAAAAAAACATCATTCTCTAATCTTTCTTCTATTGGTACACCTGCAATCCCTCTGTCAATAAAATCTTGTGTACTTGCCATAATATTGCTTGTAGCCTGTCCTTTTAATGCAATATTAGACGTGATTTGTCCATATAATGCCGTGTCACCAACATATCTACTCGGATAATAATAGCTAGCACACAAAATAAAAAGCGTTATTCCTAAAAAAATTATTAAATTCACGTTTTTTTTCAATATTTCAATTCCCATTGTATTTCATTCTTCTCCTTGCTGTAAAACTAGCCTGTTCTATTTCAATTGGATCTACATGTTCCTCAACATCTGTCTTTTCTTTAACTTTATATATTGCCACGATACTGTTTTCTATATATGGATCTTCATTTGTAACACTTTTCATCAAACCAATGAGTCCTTTTTTTATATTTGTGTCTTTTATTGATTTGTCTATTACGATATAATCAAAAGATCTTATATAATCATTCCAATTATATTCACCTGCTTCTATGAAGTCTATCATCCCAAAATTATGCCACGTTGTAGAAGCATAATACCCTTTATAATTTCCTTTAAACTGATTCGAATTTGTAACTCCCAATACACGTTTATTTTCTGGAATATATTCGAATAAATCACAAAACTCATTTTTTACAACGCTTTCATCCTTTTGTAAATAAAATGGCAAGCTTTCATAGTTTTCAAAATATTGAACATTGGGCAAAGCTATTATCACACAAATAATCAAGACTGCTGTCTTAGAAAGTATTTTAAATTTATCTATATGAGTACATACCTCTATAGCAATAGAAATCACACATGCCATAATAATCCATACAGAAAAATAATAACGCAAATTATATGTAGTCACCGTGTTTAAAATGTAATTAGCTATAGCAATAACACACCAAGCAACATATTTCAAATTTCTATATCTAATAAATATTAAAACACACGCTAGCGGCACTATCAAAATAAACAACAGATAAATTCCTAATCCTAATGGATACATTTCAATATTAGACGTTGTATGAAATACAATATCCATTAATGATTTCCAAGAAACTGTTAATTTATTTGTAAATGGATCTTCAAAATTATACGTAGGAAAATATGGACTTTTAAAAATGCCATTATAGCTTGGAAAAAATGGATTTCCCGTTTTATACCATATATTCACTAATGATGTTATTGACGGCAAAATCCCCAACACCATACATTTTCCAAATTTAAATATACATTTTGGGACTTCCTTATTTTTCCAAGCAAACTCTAAGCATTTTACCATCATTATAAACACAATAATAACCATTGTACAAATATGCGTTAATTTTACAAATAACGAAAATCCTAGTATTAACGCTATATATTCTATATTATCCCAAATTTTTTCACTATTTAAATCTGCTATACATAAAATACCGGAAAATAAAAAATATGAAGGTAATATTTCTAAATAAAATCTAGTTGCAAAGTCAAAAAAGAATGGCGTTGTTAATAATATAACAAATAATACTATCCCACTTGATTCACTATATATTTTTTTCACAAACAAAAACAATATAAAACATAATTGAAAAAATAATATTACGTTAAATAATGTTATTGCTTTATAGCATCCAAGAGAATAAAATAATGTGCTATACGTGTATTGTAATACCATTGGTTCCCCATATACCAATGACTCGGTGACATCATTATACCATTGTCCAGTTGTTGCAGCATATACAGTAATAGGCAAGTGTTTCGTTAATGTATCATATCTTGACATTGGTGCACTTCCATATGCTACATATAAGATAAAAGCTGTAAAACATACTATACATATTAACGTATTATTTCTATAAAACTCTTTTATTGCATTTGCAACTATTAGAATATCTTTTTTAGTACGTCTAAAGTCAAAATAACTAAATAAAAAAGGCAAAATTAGTACTACAATATATACTGATTTACTCCCATGTCCAAAAAATAAAATAAAATAAATCAGCACTCCAATAATCCCCAAGCCAATAGCTGTTTGCATTATCACATTTATAGCTAATTCGTTATTCATATTAATTTTTCTTCCAATTAAATAACTATCCAATAGCAATAAAACTATTAAAAATATATCTGGAATAATATTATAGTAAAAAAAGCAAACAAAAACAACACCTAACATTATGCTGCACAATATTCTTTTTAGGTTCATAATCATATTATCTCCGTAAATTTTTATTATTACAATCTTACCTCCCGCATATCAGAATTCGTATCCCAGTCCACTCCTTCTCTATATCGTTGAGGAGTCCATTCTTTGTGCCATTTTTCTTCAAAGATAGCCTTATTTTCTTCAAAAATAGCTTTATAATGTGTATCTTCAAGTTTTTTGAATGACCCTCCATCATAATGATGAATAAATGCATCATCAGCAATTGATAATTCATATCCTTTTTCTTTAACGGCTTCAGCATAGTCATCATCTTCAAACATGCCAACCTTGTATATAGGATCTAACATTCCTGCTTCATCAATAACGCTCTTTTTTATCATTGTACAAAATAAAGGTAACATCTTAACTCTATTGTATGTTTTTCCCATCTTTTTTGTGGTCAATTGATAAGCAAATTTCCTAAACTCAACCATATTTGAATATTTTGCAGCAACTTTGCTCTCATTGCCAATGGAATTTGTAGTAAGTCCTATCATACCTAACTCAGATTTTTGTGCTAAATGCTTCTCCATAGCCGTAAGCCATCCTCTAGAAATTACTGTATCATTATTCAGTAATACCACGTAATCTCCACTGGCTCTTTTTATTCCTTCATTATTTCCGCCTGCGAAACCGAGGTTCTCACTATTTAATACAATCTGTACATTTGGTATATCTTTTTCTTTTAGTGCTTCCAAATATTCAATTGTTCCATCTGTTGATTTATTGTCGATAATAATCAACTCATAATTAGGATATGCCGTCTGATTTAAGATTGTTTCAATGCAACTTTTATTATAATCTAAATTATTATATGTCAGCACAATTACACTAATCTTTGGAATAATACTATTACACTGTTCCACAAATGCTATATACCTCTGCTGCCAATCATTTTCTTTTGCAAATGCTATTCTTTCCTCCTCAGACTTTAACTCATCTGTTCCATTTAAACATATTTTTATATAATGTAAAAATTCTTCATTGTCATTTGACATATATACATAATCATCTTTAAACGGCATTAATTCCGGGATTTCTGTTGCAACCACTTTTTTTCCTGCACTTAAATACTCGTAAAACTTAACCGGATTTGTTGCTTTTATAAGATCTGTTGAAGTATCAAATGGTATCAGACACACATCAAATTCAGCCAAATATTTCGGTAATTCTGTGTATGGTTTTTCTCCAAGAAGTTTTATATTTTTTATTTTTTCTAGTTCTTCTTTTCCCTCTGATACTTGTCCAACAATAACAACATCACACTCCGGCATCGCTTTCGCTACATAGCATACTTTCTCTCTGTCAAACCAATGTGATACTGCTCCATAATATCCGATAACCTTGCGTTCATGCTCTTTTGCTAATTCTTTTGCTTTATAAAAATGTTTAAACTCTGTTCCATTTCTTACAATATCACATTTATCAGAATATTTTTCTGCAATGTTGCACAAAAATTGTGAACTTGGAATAATCAAATCACTGGTACTTAAAAGTTTTTTGCAATTCTGTACCAACATATCTGACGTTTCATTTAAAAATCCAGTATAGTCATCCATGTAATCAGTAATGATTCTAAATCCGTATTTTTCCCGTATATATTCTGCAACATTAACCCAATTAGGATAATCAACAATCGTTATTGCATCTCTTATACCATATTGATACATTAAATTATCAATATTCTTTTCCATTTCATTTTTCTGTTCAGACCAATCTGTTGTATAAACAGCATTAAATCTGTCATTATGTATATTTACTACAAACAAATTTTTATTTATTTTTTCAACGCAAGATGGTTTATGATAATTTGGGTTAATATAAAATACTCGATGTCCGTTTTCTGCGAATCTTGATGCAAAATGCTGCGGTCTCTGAAATCTAAAATCATAATCAATTACACCAAAAATAATTACATCGTGAAGCTTATATTCTTCTGACAAAATTTCATTAAGCTGCTCTGGAAAATTATCTTCTGAAACATTTATTTCCTCAAGATTTTCACGTCCCATTTTGTCTAATATCCCAATTACAGAATAAATTGGATTATAACGATGGTCTGCATTTTGCTTTTTACCACTTAATTGGTCACCAACCCATTCAAAAAATAATTTCTTTTCATGCATATTTCCTTTTAATAATTGCCGATATACTCTCTGAAATGCATGCACTAATTTATAAGATGTTTTTCCAGCCAATCGTTTACATTGTCCGTATGCCTCATCTCGTAAATTAATAATTTCTTTATACTCTTGCGAATTTCTAACATCTTCACGCAACTGTTTTCTAAGTTCATATATTTCTTTGTGATGTAAAGACTCTAGTTCTTCAAGTTTCTTATTAAACTGTTTTTTTATGTCGCAAATTTCGATTTGCTGCTGTAATTCTATTTCCTTAATTTTTTCATCATTATTATTTTTCAATTTATCGATGTAGCTATTTTTCTTAATATCAGCTTCTTCTAATTCTTGTTTTTCTATTTCAATTTTTCTACTGTAATCTGTACTTATATTTTCAGTAAGACTGTCCAGCATTACTGTTTGTTGACCCTTAGCATAAATTAGTAATAACTGTTCTCCTGGATACAAGTTACTGTCACATTGAACAGACTTTGTGTATATTAAAGTATTCTCACCAACAAATATGGGAATCTGCCTTGTATGAAAAATCACCTCATGTTCCTCTGTTAACTTTATGTCCTCTCTATAAGGTATCATAATAACAGTATATCGCTTAGCTCTATTACACAAACAATTTAATACTTTATTTGTATCTCTAAAATGCTCCACTATATTAGATGCTACCACAACATCATATTTCTTTTCGTTTTCAGAATGTAGTATATCGCAAACATAAAATTCAAATTCTGAATATTTTTCTTTAGCTTGCCGAATAGCTTTTTCTGAAAAATCTTCTCCATAAATACTTGCATTTTTCAAAACAGATTTTTCAATAGGAAGTGCATCTCCTTCAGCACACCCTATATCACATATTGTATATTTATTTTCATTACATTCCTTAATAAATTCTTCTGGCAACAATTCGCACAATAAATTTGCAAAAAACTTTGTCTGCTCATCACCACTATATGTATTCCAATCTGTATTAAAACGTTCTTCCCAATATTCCTGCGAATTAATATTATTCATAATTATCTCCAATCTATATCTGCATCAACCTCAAAAAGTCCATATGTAGCTTTTTCTGTATATATTTTAAAAAATGCTGCTCCTTCAATATACTCATAATATAAGATACTCGCATTTTTTCTATCTTCTAATGCAATAACAACATAATACTCACCTGATGCTAAATGTGGTTCAAAAGTAAAATCGACTGAAATCAAATCATTTCTTTCAAATACTATGTTTTCTTCGTAGGTTGACTTGACTATTAAATCCATCCCTTCTTTATTTTTAATAGAAAATGCTACCGAAAATTTATCATATTCAAATTCCTTATCATCTTTAAACTCTACATGTATTTTTATCCTGTCATTTGGTTCATATGACATTTTTTCATTACCTTCTGTATCTGACAGTTTAATGTTGGTAATTGTTCCTACCTTTGTTCCCCAATGTGTAATTACCTCTTGTTTCTTCCTCTCTAACTCTTCTTTGTTTCCATCCTCAAAATTTAATTCTGGTTCTTTTTCGCTTTCAACATACATAAATTCTGTATACTGTGCAGCCACATACGCTGGATCCCCCGTCATAACTATCTGACCATGATTTAGCCAAATTGCAGTATCGCAGAATTTTTTCATAAGTCCTACGTCATGTCCCACATATAAAATTGTCGTGCCACGCTGTTTAAACTCTTTGAATTTGTTGAAACACTTAGCTTGAAATCTCATATCTCCTACGCTAAGTATCTCATCCACAATGAGTATATCTGGTTCTACATTTATTGCACATGAAAATGCTAATCTTGCAAACATTCCACTCGAATATGTTTTTACAGGTTGATATACATAATCTCCTATCTCTGCAAATTCAATGATATCTTTTAGTTTTTCATCAATCTGTGCTTTACTCAACTTCATTAGCATACCATAGAAATATATATTCTCAATCCCTGTATATTCCATGTTAAAACCTGCACCTAACTCTAATAAAGAAGAAATTCTTCCGTCTACCTTTACTTCTCCTGCTGATGGTTTTAATATACCGGTAATAATTTTTAATAATGTAGATTTTCCCGCACCATTTTTCCCCATTATTCCGAGGATTTCTCCTTTTTCTACATCAAAAGATACATCTGATAAAGCATAAAAATCCGTATGATATTGTTTCTTTGTAAAACTTAATCCTTCTTTCATACGATCTGTAGGTGTTTTATACATTTTATATACTTTACTTACATGTTTTACTTCTATTTTATTCTCACACTTCATTTAATCACGTATAATCCAATTATCTTAGATGGTAATTGGATTTTTCCTTTCTCCCAGTTA
>OGKO01000019.1_pt1 | contig 114418 bp, 98 predicted proteins | sample 1572451 | NCBI WGS metagenome assembly OGKO01 (sample SAMEA2582089, study PRJEB24529) | metagenome | biome: Human gut stool | place: China | collected 2011 | reverse complement strand
TTTTTTCAGAGTCGTTAGAACAACTTGCTTCGTACAACGGAGCTGATATGCATAATTATAACATGATATACACATAAAAATCAGCTCCGCATGTTTTGACACCTGAAGCGTAATAGGAAACTTCGTTCCTGATTACTTATTTATATTCTTATTGAAGTCGGGCATTTTCTTTGAAGCCGAAGGCTTTGGCTGATTGCTGCCGGGCTTATTTTTTGTCTCTTTTACAGGCGGCTTTATACTGCGATACCAGGTATTGTGTATTCTTAAGAATAAGAGTGTACATCCTGTGAAGATAAGTACCTCCGCCGTAAAGCATCCGATTCTGTTAAACAATATTCCGGCAGAGTAAAAATTGCCGGGAAGATACATGAGCGACTGAAGACCGACGATGGAGAGAATATGTATCTTCTTTAACTCTCCGTGGTATACGGCGTAGAACATTACCGATATCATTGTGTTAAACACCAACAGCATAAGGCTCTCAATACCTGAGAACATGTAGGTATATGACGGGTTGTCATAGAAGAACATGAGCGAAGAGAGCTGCTGAACCGCTTCGTCTACAGTATCGTAGCTGTTTGCAAGTGCGGCGAGACCGTTAGCATTCAGTGTAGTGCACAGACTGTAGTTAAACAGGATTGTCACACCTGTTATGACGGCTTCGGTGAGAGATACGCCGACTCCTATCCCGTAAGCGTCACAGTATTCATTGTAATACTTACGGATGAACCACATGGCAAAGAATCGGCCGCCTACTACCAGAGCAGAGGTGATTATAAGAACAAGCAGTCTCATGACGGCAAGGTTGACAGCACTTATGTCATCAGGTATAGTCGTGGAGATGAGACTTGACAGGAAGCTTCCTATCATAAGGTAGAACAGCAGATAAGCGGTTATTCCGTATAAAATCGGAAAAAAACGCAGCCCGACATTCTTTTTTGTCATAATGACAAGACCGATGGCAAAGCACAGAAGTATTATTCCGGATGCCGCTATGAAATATACGGTTAGGGTTGGGATGGTCCGGCTGAGGTCGTATATGCCGCTGAGCTCGGATGCAATATCATAATTCATAATAAATCCTTTCCTGAAATTAAGAATGTATTTGTCCGAATGGACTTTAATAATTATAGACTATGATATATAATCCATCAAATGAAATTTTAGTAAATTCTTGAAAAATGCAGTAGATTAAGTATAATAGATACGAGATTTAGTTATTCGGAGGTAACAATGGCAGTAATAAGCAGTAAGAATATGTATGATATTCTTCGAAAATCTTTCTCTATATTGAATCCACAGCTTATGCACCACAGCGAGAGGACGGCGTATATTCTCTATAAGATGCTGCTCGCCGAGGGAAGAATGAACAATCAGGAGATGGCGGATTATGTCCTGATTGCGCTTTTACATGATATAGGAACGTGCAAGCTTGAATACATAGACCATTGGGCTGAATACGAAAAGAATGATGTGTGGCCGCATTCGATTTACGGCTTTTTGTTTCTTAAGTATCTTTCACCGCTTGAAAGCAAGGCAGAGGTTGTGCTTTATCATCACCTTGACTACAATAAGCATTATGTCATAAAGAGTCAGTATATTAAGATAGCTGAATATCTTTTTATGGCGGACAAGATGGATGTCGTGATGAGCATGCCGGGAACACTTGAGAGTGATTATCTTCAGAAGTACCGGAATATCAAGTTCTCGGCGGAGGCACTTGCACTTTTCTTAAAGGCCAATGCCCAGTACAAGGTTCTTGACAATTTAAAACATGATGACTATCTTAAAGAGCTTGATGAACTTATAGCGTCGGTGAATTTCTCGGAGGAATATAAGAGAAAATTTCTTCAGATGCTTGTGTATATCATAGATTTCCGAAGTGAGCACACCGTAATACATACACTTGCGACAACGATATTTGCGCAGGAACTCGGCGAGATGATGCATCTTACCGCACAGGAAAAATATAATCTGTACTATGGAGCACTGCTGCATGACATTGGTAAGATTGCAATACCGCTATCCATTCTTGAAGCACCTGGAAGGCTTACGCCGAAAGAGATGGATATAATGAAAAAACATGTGGAGATAACCGATCACATCCTTACGGGAATTGTCGATGATGATGTACGCGAAATTGCGATAAGGCATCATGAGAAGATAGATGGCAGCGGATATTTCAGAGGCCTTAAAGGCGAGCAGTTAACCAAGCCTCAGAGAATAGTTGCCGTAGCGGATATAATAAGTGCTCTTTACGGTAAGAGGAGTTATAAGGAAGCGTTCGATATCGACAAAATCAAAGAGATTATCAAATCGGATGCCGACAACAATAAGATATGTCCGCAGGTTGTAGGCGTGGCACTCAGAAACATGAACAGAATTATAGATAATTTTGAGAAAAAGAAAGAGGTTACACTCGGAACTTACATGCAGATAAAGAGACAGGAGCATGAGATATACGAGCAGTTCAAAGGGCTGTAACACGGAAAGAAGGGCTGACCTGCGGAGTACAATGCGGATGTCGCAAGCGACCGCCGCAGGCGTAGGAATGTGCCAAGGCACATTCTTTTTCCGTAATAGGAAACTTTGTTCCTGTTACACAAAAACACTTCTTCGCGGGGAGGCGCACTGTCTGACTACTTTTCGGCAGCTTTTTCAGCAAAGGTTGTATCGACTAAGTCCTTATAAGGGGCGTATTCCGTTATGACGCCTGCTTCATAGAGAATATCCTGAAGGAGAGTGAAGCTGTCGTCTGTGAAAATAAGGTCATTCTTCCATGTATCCTGTGCTTTGTAGCGCTCTACTATCAGTGCTATTGTATCAACGTCAGTGTCGGGAAACTGAGGGGCAATAACCTTGGCTATATCTGTGGAGGAATGACTGTTCACATATTCCATGCCGCGCTGGAGAGCGTTTGTGAAGCCCTGAATAATATCAGGGTTTTTATTTATATAACTCTTTTTTGCGCTGTAGGCGGTGTAAGGAACATATCCGCTGTCGACTCCGAGACTTGCGGCAACATACCCGCTTCCTTCCTTCTCAAGTGCGGTTGCATGCGGTTCGAACTCGACGGTGAAATCGCCCTGACCACCTGCAAAAGCACCGCTTGTCAAGCCGAAATCAATATTCTGTATAATTTCCAGGTCTTTTGCAATATCTATGCCGTTATTTTTTAAAATATATTCGAGCACCATCTCAGGCATTCCGCCTGCTCTGCCTCCGAGAACGACGCATCCCTTTAGCATATCCCATGAAAAATCATCGATAGGCTCCCTTGACACAAGAAAGTTGCCTGCACGCTGTGTAAGCTGTGCAAAGTTGACGGCGTAATCCGAGTTCCCCTCGTTGTAGGCGTAGATTGATGATTCGGAGCCCATGAATCCAATCTGGGCCTCGCCGGATATGAGCGCCGTCATAACCTTATCGGCACCGAAGCCGGTGACAAGATTAAGCTCAATGCCTTCGTCTTTAAAGTAACCCTGTTCAATGGCAACGTACTGAGGGGCATAAAAGATTGAGTGTGCAACCTCGTTGAGTGTAACCCTGGTGAGTGTATCGTCTGTCTTTTTACAGCCGGATGCAGTCATGGCGAGCATGACACACAGCAATGTAACGGATAAAAGAGATAATATTTTTCTTTTCAAATGAACCTCCGGTTATATAATTGTTCGCCTTGTCGACGTCTGCTAATATTATATGGATTGCCGTAAAAAATGTGATTATGTGGAAAAACACAAATCTGCTTGCGAACCGCAAACTTTTAATGTAAGATGTAGCAGTTGGCTTCCGAAAGGAATTTAGGACAGATTATGTGTTTGATGTGGAGGTATTATGGCATATAAAGTATTGGCACTTGATATAGACGGAACACTTACGAATTCAGAAAAAAGGATAACGGACAGAACGAAGCGAGCAGTGCTTGGGGCGGCAAAAAAGGGAGTTAAGCTTGTGATAGCATCCGGAAGACCTGTTCAGGGCATAAGGGCTTTCGCACAGGAGTTAGAACTTAAGGAGAATGACGGATATATACTCTCGTTTAACGGTGGAAGGCTCATTTCGTGCAGAACCGGTGAGATTATTCATGACATGAAGCTTCCGCTTGAGTATCTTCCGGAAATATATGCACTTTCAAAGGAATATGGTGTGAACCTTATGTCGTATGAGGGGGATGACCTTATAACAGAGACTCCTGATGATGAATTTCTTGCAGTGGAGGCGAGAATCAACGGACTTGGAATTAAAAAGGTTGATAATTTTGTAAAGCACATCAATTTTCCGATAAATAAATGTCTGATGCTCGGCGAGGGCAGTTATCTTGCGGAGGTCGAGAAGAAGGTTCATGCCGCTCTGTGTGACAGAATGGATGTATACCGCTCGGAACCGTATTTTCTTGAAATATTGCCAAAGGGCGTGGACAAGGCAAAAGCTTTGGAGAAGCTTCTTGCGGTACTTGGCTGTAAGAGGGAGGAGCTTATGGCGTGCGGGGATGGCTTTAATGATCTTACCATGATTAAATATGCCGGACTTGGTGTGGCAATGGCGAATGCGAGAGATGAGGTTAAGGAATGTGCCGGCTTTGTCACCTGCTCGAATGATGAGGACGGAGTGGCTGCGGCAGTTGAACGATTTATATGAGCAGGCGGCAAAGCGGATTGAGAATATCGTTGACAAATATTAACCGCGCTGATTTGTAAAATTTTAGTGGACTTTATGACTTCATTGTGTTAAAATGCTGTTGTGCCATTGAGATAACGCTTTGTTATGTGTAAATAATTTTGCCGTATTTGAGGGAAACGGCATTTGTAAAAGAAGGAGTAGGATATGGGTAAGAATTTAAAATCTGATGCAGTGGATCATCTTTTTGAAGCAATTATGACGTTGCAGAACATGGACGAGTATTATGCTTTCTTTGAGGATGTGTGTACGGTCAATGAGCTTTTGTCACTTTCTCAGCGCTACGAGGTTGCAAGAATGTTAAGACAGCGCAAGACCTATCTTGACATTGCAGAGAAGACGGGGGCGTCGACAGCTACCATAAGCCGTGTCAATCGTTCGCTCAACTATGGCAATGACGCTTACGACATGGTTTTTGAGAGACTTAATATCAAGGATGAAGAACAGTAAAAGACATATGAAAATACACCTTAGTGCCGTATCGCAATGATTGGCATTAAGGTGTATTTTATATGAGCAGGCAGCAAAGCGGATTGCGGATATCATTAACTATGAATTCCTGTTGTCTTTATTCTTGTCCTTACTGTTCCTGCTGTCAGCCGTATCGGCGTTCTTGGAATTAAATTCATCAATGATGTTCTCGACCATCTCTTTTTTAATGTACATGTCAAAGCAAAGATAGCATATAAATGAGAAAGTCTGCAGATATTCCCTGTCCTCATCGTTCTCGACATCTGAAAAACTGCTGTCGGCTTTTCGGTACATGCTGATGATGTCCTTGGTTATCTGAGGGAGTCTGTCGCGCTCGGACTGATATATCTCCTTGTAAATGTGTTCTAAAGATATGCTTCCCTTATCATCGAAAAATCGTTCGGTGAGCGGACCGAGTATAGCCTGAATATCACTTATGGACATGAGTGTCTTAAAATAATATATGAACATCAACGTTATCATGTGGTCATGTGAATACTTCTTCCTGACAGGTGGAGGAAGAAGGTTGTTCTTGGCGTAGTTGTTAATCATGGTCTTAGTCAGAATCTTGTCCGCCTCGTTGCGCTTGGTGGATTCAAGATGTGAGTCCATGAATGTCGTGACCTGATCCATATATAAATCTATATTCGGAATTTCGCCCGGACGTATATAGTCAAGCTTGGCGAGCTTGTGAAGCATGTCTGCTAAAAATTCGGAACGTTCCTGTGACATGTCGTGACCTCTTTTCTGTATGACGTAGTTTTTAAGTCTAGATACATTATAAAACAAATATGCTGATAAAACAAGAAAAAGATGTCAAACTGCCACAATAAATATCGTGACTTTTGGAGAGTTTTGTGATAATATGAATTTATATATTCAATATATAGTCTGGGAGGAATAAAAATGGGTATTATTTCAAGATTTAAGGACATTATGGCGGCTAACATCAATGCACTTCTTGATAAGGCTGAGGATCCGGAGAAGATGATTGACCAGTATCTCCGCAATTTAGAGAGCGACCTTGCCAAGGTTAAGCAGGAGACGGCTTCCGTTATGGCAGAGGAGACGAAGACAAAGAGACAGTTAGATGAGTGCACCGAGGAGATTGCCAAGATGCAGGCTTATGCCGAGAAGGCTGTTCTTGCAGGCAACGACGAGGATGCTAAGAAGTTCCTCATGAAGAAGAAGGATCTTGTTGTTAAGCAGGCTTCTCTTCAGGAGACATATAAGCTGGCAGCCGATAATGCCGCTAAGATGCGTCAGATGCATGATAAGCTTGTGTCAGATATCAGTCAGCTCGACGCAAGAAGAGATGCCCTCAAGGCTAAGATTGCGGTTGCAAAGACACAGGAGACAATCAATAAGATTGGTTCGAGTGTGAACGGTGCTGCAGATAGTCTTTCAGCGTTTGATAAGCTCGAAGCTAAGGTTAACCGTAAGCTCGATGAGGCCAATGCCATGGCTGAACTCAATAACAGCGGTGTTAATGAGGTTAACGATCTCGAGCGCAAGTATGGTGCTTACACAACATCAGAGGTTGATGATGAACTTGCAGCTCTCAAGGCTAAGGTTGGTCAGAATTAATTAATTATTTGGTATTCAATGAAGCGCCGCATATAACCGGGCTTACGGTTTTGCGGCGTTTCTTTTTTGGAGGATACATGAGTATTTACGATACATTGAATGAACAGCAAAGACAGGGAGTGCTCACGACGGATGGACCTGTGCTTCTGCTAGCGGGAGCCGGCTCGGGAAAGACAAGGGTGCTGACACACAGAGTTGCATATCTTATTGAGGAGAAGGATGTTAATCCATATAATATTCTTGCAATTACATTCACCAACAAGGCTGCAGCCGAGATGAGGGAACGTGTTGACAGACTGGTCGGAATTGATGCCGGAGGAGCATGGATTATGACATTTCATGCTGCATGCATAAGGATACTTAGAAGGTATATTGAAAGGATAGGGTATGCAAACGGATTTACCATATATGATACAGATGACCAGAAGACGATAATGCGTCAGGTCTTAAAGAAGCTCGATTTAGACCCGAAGCTTTACAAGGACAGGTCTGTTCTTTCACAGATAAGCAATGCCAAGGATGAACTCATATCGCCTGATGAGTTCGAGCTTGCGGCAGGCAGTGATTACCACAAAAGGAAGATTGCAGAGGCATATCGGGAATATCAGAAGCAGTTAAAGAGCAACAATGCACTTGATTTTGATGACATAATATGTAAGACGGTTGAACTGTTTGGCTCATGCCCTGAGGTGCTTGATTATTACAGTGAACGCTTTCGGTATATAATGGTTGATGAGTACCAGGACACTAATACGGCTCAATTTAAGCTTATAAGTCTTCTGGCATCAAGGTTCAGAAATCTGTGTGTTGTCGGAGATGATGACCAGTCCATATATAAGTTCAGAGGAGCGAACGTGAAAAATATTCTCAACTTTGAGAGTGTATTTCCGGAAGCGGTTGTGATAAAGCTTGAGCAGAACTACCGCTCAACGCAGAACATTCTTGATGCAGCCAATGCGGTAATTAAGAATAACAGTGAGCGAAAGGCTAAGAGCCTGTGGACGGATGAGGGCGCAGGAGATAAGATTGCATATAACATATACAATACGGCGTATGAGGAAGCATATGGCATTGTTTCCGATATAAAAAAGCATGCTGCGGAGAGTGGAGCATATAACGATTACGCGGTACTGTACAGAACCAATGCACAGTCGAGAAGCCTTGAGGAAAAATTTATAGAGCTCGGTGTTCCGTACAGAATATACGGTGCAGTCAATTTCTATGCCCGCAAGGAGATTAAAGATGTGCTGGCATACTTAAAGACGATAGACAATGCACGCGATGAGGTTGCGGTAAGGAGAATAATCAATGTGCCTAAGAGGGGAATCGGTCTTACCACGCTTGAAAAGGCATCGGTGTTCGCTGAGGATAATGACATAAGCTTGTATGCGGCTGTGGCGAGAGGAAGCGAGATTCCTTCACTTTCAAAGGCCGCTGTCGGGAAGCTTGACAATTTCTGTATGCTCATATCGGAGCTTCGCGCGAAGTCGAGGGAGCTCTCGATAAAAGAGTTGATTTCGGAGATAATAAATGACGTGAAGTATGAGGAATACTTAGCGGATGATGACGAGCCTGATGAGATAGCCGACCGTATGCAGAATATAAGTGAGCTTATCTCGAAGGCGGCAGCCTACGAGGAAGCAGCGGATATGCCTACTCTTTCGGGCTTCTTAGAGGAGGTTGCACTGGTAGCGGATATTGATAATATGGATGAAAATAACAATATTGTCTCACTTATGACACTGCACAGTGCAAAAGGACTTGAATTTCCGTGCGTGTACCTTGCAGGTATGGAGGATGGAAACTTTCCAAGCTATATGGCAATCCAGTCTGATGATAAATGTGACCTTGAGGAGGAGAGAAGGCTGTGCTATGTCGGCATAACGAGAGCGAGAAAGAGACTTGTGCTCAGCATGGCAAGACAGCGCATGATACGCGGCGAGATGATGTTGTGTAAACAGTCGCGATTCATAAATGAGATTCCGAAGGAGCTTCTTCTTGAATCGGGACAGGGAATAAGAAAACCGCAGTCATTTTCAAGCGAAGCGGCAGCGCGATTGGCGGAGAACGCGATGCGTGCGGCACTCCCGTGGAACAGACCTACCGCCCGGATGTCTGCAATTAAGAAGGGGGCACCTCAGACTGCGGCGAGTGAGGAGGAGTTAGGTTATACTAAGGGCGACAGGGTGCGTCATATCAAGTTCGGCGAGGGCACAGTGACGAATATAGCTTCCGGCGGCAGGGATTTTGAGGTCACGGTGCAGTTCGACACGGCGGGAGTAAAAAAAATGTTTGCCTCTTTTGCAAAACTGGTAAAAATAGGCTAGATATTTTTCATATAATATGCTAAAATTATATTTAAGTTTACAACTGATGTTAATACTATCAACAGAAAGGAAGTATGTATTATGAATAAGCTGGAAGAATTACTTGCACAGGCTAAGGGTAAGGACTTAAAAGATCTTAAGGAATTACTTGGCAAGAAGCAGGTTGTTGTTGAAGAGAAGAAAAAGTGCAATCCGTTGGTATGGATTCTTGCAATTGTCGGATTCGTGGCCGCAGTAGCAGGTATAGCATACGCTGTATACAGATATTTTACACCTGACTATCTTGAGGATTTTGAGGACGAAGATTTTGATGACGATGACGACTTTGACGATGATGATAACTTCGAGGATGATTTCTTCGAGGAGGAGAAGAAAGAGCCTGAGGATAAGTAATATCATTATCCGGGACATCGGAATAATATGAATGAATTGAAATAGGAGGGAGTGACTGCCCTCCTATTGTTTTGTGTGACGATACATACGAAAAGGAGCGAATTAAAGAAGTGAAAAAAGAACGCAATGAGTTACTTGAATTTTTGGCAGGGCTGGCAATGCTGGTTGTAGGACTTTTTCTGTTTACCAACAAGGCAGAGGTGCAGACGGCATTTTTTTCCGGCTCAATAAGACTGTTTGGAGCGCATCTCAATTCGGGGCTGGTTATTATACCGTTCATAATAGGAATTGTGTGGCTTTTTGTAAAGCCGCATTCAATCGGTGCTAAGCTTGTGACGGCACTTGGAATATTGATAATAATTGTGTCGGTTATTGCATCAACGACTATAAGACTTCCAAGAATAACACTGTATGAGTGGATTTTGTACCTTGTTCTTATATTCGGAGGAGTGGGGCTGCTTGCGAGAGCGCTTTTTGGCGGAAATAAGAAATAGGAGGCTTAAGGTATTCATGAAAAAAGGAGAGCACATTGAAGGAAAAGTGGTTTCGGTAGCCTTCCCTAATAAGGGAAAAGCCGTGTGCGGCGATGACATAGTGACCGTTAAGAACGCTATACCGGGGCAGGTGCTTGATATAAGAATTGATAAGGTCAGAAACGGCCGCGCGGAAGGTCATGCCGATGCGGTCATACAGGAGGCGGCTATTGTTGATGAGAGCATAAGATGCCGCCATTTCGGCAGATGCGGCGGCTGCGTGTATCAGCCTGTCAGATATGAGGAACAGCTTAATATAAAAAGGGAACAGATTGAAAAGCTTCTTGCACCTGTTGGCGGTGATTACACGTTCGAGGGAATCAAGGGAAGCCCTGCCGTTGAGGAGTACCGTAACAAGATGGAGTTCTCCTTCGGTGATGAGGTTAAGGACGGACCGTTAAGCCTCGGAATGCACAAGCGCGGAAGTTTTCATGATATCGTGACCGTCGACGGATGCAGGATCATGGATGCCGATTTCAGAAAGATTCTCTCGGTGGTGCTTGATTATTTTACAATTTGTAAAACACCTTTTTATAAGAAACTTCAGCATGAAGGATATTTGAGACATCTTCTTGTACGGAAAGCCGTAAAGACTCAGGAGATTATCGTCGATCTTGTTACCACTTCGCAGATGGATGCGGAGCTTGAACACGGTGTGCTTGCCGGGTTTGAAACACTTATCACGGGACTTGGGGCGACCGGGCAGCTTAAGGGGAAGATAGCAGGAGTACTTCATACCGTTAATGACAGTCTTGCCGATGCGGTGTGCAATGACAGGACAGATATTCTCTACGGACAGGATTTCTTTTATGAAGAGCTTCTCGGACTTAAGTTTAAGATTACTCCGTTTTCATTTTTTCAGACCAACTCGCTCGGCGCGGAGGTGCTGTATGATACCGTGAGAAGCTATATAGGAGATACGAAGGACAAGATTGTGTTCGACTTATACAGCGGAACGGGAACCATAGCACAGCTTGCAGCGGCGGTTGCAAAGCATGTTGTGGGCGTTGAGATTGTACATGAGGCTGTGGAGGCGGCTGTGGAGAATGCAGAGCTTAACGGGCTTACCAACTGCGACTTCCTTGCGGGGGATGTACTCAAGGTGATTGATGAGATTGAGGAAAAGCCTGACCTTCTTATACTTGATCCGCCACGGGACGGAATACATCCTAAGGCACTGCCGAAGCTTATTGCTTACGGAGTTGAGAGGATTGTGTATGTGTCCTGCAAGCCTACAAGCCTTGTGCGTGACATGGAGGTGTTCAACGAGAACGGCTATTACATGGAGAAAGCAGTTGCCGTGGATATGTTCCCCGGAACCGCCAACACGGAGGTTGTAGCACTTATAGTTAAAAAACATTAGTACTATGGCTCTAAAACAGGATAAAAAACATCATTTTCCAGTCAAAAATAAGAAAAATAGCTTGACATTTGTGCGAATAGAATATATTCTTATTACGTTATTAACACAGAGTTATTTAACTGAATAGTTGCTTGAATTTTTGCACATAAAGGAGTGGGCCTGTCTCATTCCTTTTTCTTAAATACGGCAATGTTTTAATCTGGTAAAGTAACGATGCGTTAAAATATAACAAGGAGGATTTTTTATGAGAAAGTTTTCTAAGCGTGTCCTTGCCGTTACTCTTTCTGCCGCAATGGTATTCTCACTTGCAGCATGTAACAAGTCTGACAGCAATGAGACAACAACAACAGCAGGCACTACTGCTGAAGGAACAACAGACGAGGGAACAACTAATGCCCCTGTGGCAGACGGCGCAACATATACATACAACTATGCGCTCGTTGATTTCCCAACCAACTGGAATATGCACACGTATCAGACAGAGATTGATACGGATATTCTTAACTACATCACAGAGGGTTTCTATGAGTTCGATTACAATGACACAATGGACGGCTACAAGATGGTTCCTGCTATGGCAGTGGGCGATCCTGAGGACGTTACAGCTGATTATGTCGGACAGTTCGGACTTGAGGAGGGTGATGTTAACAGAGCATGGAAGATTACTCTTCGTGACGACCTTTGCTGGGAGGACGGAACTCCTATCACAGCTCAGGATTTCGTAACATCAGCAGAGTTATTACTTAATCCTGTTGCCAAGAACTATCGTGCAGATATGTTATACAAGGGCAGCATGGCAGTTGTAGGTGCTAAGGGATATCTTTATCAGGGACAGCACGCTTATGACACACAGGTTGGCACAGAGTATTTTGATATGGATACAGCAGAGACAGATGAGAATGGTACTTTCATCGTTGATGGTCATGATGTTGCATTCAGCCTTAGTGATGGTGCAGCGTGGGGAGCTGTTCTTGATGATCAGTATGCTTCTGATCCTGATGCATTTAAGGATGCAGATGGAACAGACCTTTATGAGGCTCTTAAGGCTCTTGCAAACGAGGATGGCTGGATACCGGCTAATGTCGATACAGCCGCTATGCTGAGCACAATCATTGCACACCTTCATGGAGCTGCTGACACTGCAGAGTATCAGGCACAGGCTGGTGATTATGCAACTAAGCAGGAGTGGCAGGAGTTCTGTTACTACGGAACATCTTACCCAGAGACAGATATGTCTACTGTAGGTGTTCTCGCACCTTCAGATACTGAGCTTGTACTTGTGCTTGAGAAGGAGTTGAGCGGTTTCTACCTTCTTTATTCCTTAACAAGCTCATGGCTTGTAAATGAGGATCTCTACAAGTCATGCGAGACAGTGGTTGACGGTGTATACCAGAATTCTTACTGCACATCAGCAGAGACAACAATCTCTTACGGTCCGTACAAGCTTACTTCCTTCCAGGCTGATAAGCAGTTCGTACTTGAGAGAAATGATTTACATCATGATGTTAAGGACGGCTTCTATCAGACAACAGCAATCCAGTGTGATTGTGTTCCTGAGGCAGCTACAAGACTTGAGATGTTCTTAAACGGTGAGCTTGATACTTATGGTCTTACAGCAGACGATATGGAGTCATATCAGTCAAGCGACTACACATACTACACATCAACTCCGTCAACATTCTACATTGCGCTCAACCCGACAATGTCAGCTCTCGAGGCAGAGCAGGCTAATCTCGGTGCAGGCTACAATAAGACAATCCTTACGGTTAAGGAGTTCAGACAGGCACTTTGCTATGCACTTGACAGAAAGTCATTTGCACTTGCAACAGCTCCTACCAACAACGCTGCATTCAGCCTTTACTCAGATCTCATCATTGCTAACCCTGAGACAGGTGAGTCCTACCGTTCAGGTGAGGCTGCCAAGAAGGTTCTCGTAGATTTCTGGGGCTTATCAGATGAAGTAGGTTCAGGTAAGATGTACGAGACAATGGATGACGCTATCGAGAGCGTCACAGGCTACAACCTTGCACTTGCACAGGAGAAGTTCGATGAGGCTTATGATATCGCTGTCGCTCAGGGCTTAATGAATGAGGGAGATAAGGTTCAGATTAAGATTGGTCTTCCTAACAGCACAACTAACTTCTATTCTAAGGGATATGAGTTCCTTGTTAACTGCTACACAGAGGCAGTTGTCGGAACAAAGCTTGAGGGCAAGTTAGAGTTCACAATGGATGATACACTTGGTAACGGCTTCGGTAATGCACTCAGAGCTAATCAGGTTGATATGCTCTTCGGTGTAGGCTGGAATGGTTCGGCACTTGACCCATACAACCTCATGGAGGCATATACATCAGAGGATTATCGTTACAACAGATGCTGGGATACAACAGCAGAGATGCTCACAGTTGAGCTCAACGGTGTTGAGTACACTGCTTCCGTATGGGATTGGAACGAGGCTATTATGGGTGAGGAAATCACCGTAACAGCTGCAGACGGAACAACAAGTGCATTCAGAGCAGGAACTTCTGATGATAATCAGGAGGAGAGATATTTAGTTCTCTGTGCTCTTGAGGGTGCAGTTCTTGAGACATACGAGATGATTCCTATGATTGACAATTCTACGGCAGCTCTTAAGAGTATGCAGGTTGAATTCTACACAGAGGAGTATGTTTACGGTGTTGGCCGCCATGGTGATTTCAAGTACTTAACTTACGATTACAGTGATGCTGAGTGGACTGATTTTGTTGCATCACAGGGCGGACAGCTTAACTACAACTAAGTTTTGCAATACTGATTGATTATTGGGAAAAAAGCAATCAATATTAAATCCGGTCAAGGGGGGCGGGTAACTGCCCCCTTTGAAGGATTTTTATTATCTAAGTATTTTTCATCGCTTTTTGCGTTTGTACAGCTTTTGTAAATCCCGCTTTTATAAACATGAATGTATTGGACATCATATAAGCGGTTTCCGATTTAAGAAAGCTGCATGAATACAAATAAAATACGGAGGTTGAATTTTTTATGTATATGGTAAAGTATGTAATAAAGCGTATTGCACTCATGTTTTTTGTGCTTTTCACAATCATGACAATCAGCTTTGTTCTTATCAAGATGCTGCCTAACATTGATGCCGAGCAGTTCGGCAAGGATGCGGCACTCGTTGCACAGAGACGTGAGATGATGGGTTACAACAAGCCTATTCTGGTGCAGTATGGCATATTCCTCAAGAGAAGTATTCTCGGAGGAGACTGGGGTATGAGTGAGGCGTTATACCGCATGCAGGATGTATGGACCGTGTTCGTATCTAAGCTTCCTGCAACACTTATGGTTAATGTCTGCTCCATTCTTTTAAGTATTCCTATCGGGCTTTTGCTTGGAATATATGCGGCTCTCAAGAAGAATAAGTGGCAGGATTACACCATTTCGACACTCGTAATGGTATTTATCTCAGTGCCAAGCTTTGTATATGCTTTCCTTATTCAGTATATTTTATGCTTTAAGTTAAAGCTCTTCCCGCTTCAGTTGAAGGCAGGTACGGACTGGTTCTCACCGGCAATGCTTAAGTCAGCGGTTCCGGCAATCCTCTCACTGAGCTTTGGTAGTATCGCAGGCTTTGCGAGATACACAAGAGCTGAGCTCTCCGAGGTACTTACAAGCGACTTTATGCTCCTTGCAAGAACTAAGGGACTTACACGTTCACAGGCTACCGTGCGTCACGCACTTCGTAACTCCATGGTACCTATATTCCCGATGATTCTCGGTGAGTTCGTCGGAATCATGGGCGGTTCTCTTATCATTGAGCAGATTTTCGGTGTTCCGGGTGTTGGACAGCTCTTCCTTAACTCCATCAACGGAAGAGATTATAACTTCTTTATGCTGCTCACAGTATTTTACACATTGATAGGTCTTGTTGCCGGAATCGTTGTGGATATCAGCTACGGTATCGTCGATCCGAGAATCAGAATGGGGGAGCGTTAAGATGGTTAAGAAGAATACAGATTACACGAATATCCCTAAGGAAAAATTCGAGTTCTATAAAAGAGATGAGTCAATTCATGACAAGAAGCTTGAGACTAAGCCTGTAGGGTACTTCAAGGATGCCATGAGAAGGTTCGCAAAGAATAAGAGTTCCGTTGTTGCGGCTTACATTATTCTTGCGCTTGTATTGTTTGCAATATTTATTCCGATTTTTTGTGAGAACAATTACACGAAGGCAGCTAAGGACACGACATACTTACAGTACGGAAAGCTTCTTCCGAAGAGCCGCCTTTTTGCATGGGCAGGCTGGGACGGCTGCTCCAAAGAGACACTCTCGGAGGGCGATTATTTAAGAAGAGAAGCCATTGCTGTGGAGACAGGACACAATCCTACTGCCGAGTTATACTCGACATTTCAGGATGCAGCCAATAACAATGCAACGTACTATAAGGTAAGAACAGATTCTTACTTAAAGAACGGTATGATTTACCTGACACTTTCCGCACAGGATTATCAGGCAATTCAGGCTTGGCAGAATGAGACGGGCGTGCAGGTAATCTATCCTGCAGTCGATACATCATCCCTCAAGGTTGCTACACTTAAAAATGATGCCAACATCTGGTATCAGTGTACCAACAAGGGACTTCCAAAGCTTGACAAGAACGGTAACTTTATTGAGATTTACAAGACAAAGGGTGCGGATGATTATGACAGTATCCGTATTGCCGGCGATGACGGCTCCTACCGTTACGCTGTTGTGGGTGGTACATCAACAGCCAAGTCATATCAGGTTCGTGTATTCACATACAACTACTTCCGGTACAGATACGGTCATGAGCCTTCATTCCTTTTCGGAACCAACGCGTATGGTCAGGATATTCTCACAAGACTTGCAAAGGCCGTAAGATTCTCAATCTTACTTGCACTTGGTGTATCTGCAATCAATCTTTTCCTCGGTGCCATATATGGTGCTGTTGAAGGATACTACGGCGGTGCGATTGACCTTATTATGGAGCGTATCTCGGATATCTTAAACGGTGTTCCTTTTGTAGTAGTTGTAACGCTCTTCCAGCTTCACCTTGCAAGCAAGGTTGGTGTAGTCATATCCTTCCTGTTCGCGTTCGTGCTCACAGGCTGGATTGGCATGGCAAGCCGCGTTCGTATGCAGTTTTATCGTTTTAAGAATCAGGAATATATTCTTGCAGCCCGCACACTTGGTGCAAGGGATTCAAGACTTATGTTCAAGCATATATTCCCTAACGCATTGGGTACAATCATAACAGGTTCCATCCTTATGATTCCTAATGTTATATTCAGCGAGTCCAACATGACATACTTAGGTATTGTTAACCTTGACTCAGCTACAATGTCATCACTCGGAAGTATGTTATCAGCAGGTAAGCCGCTTCTTTCAACTTATCCGCATATTATATTTTTCCCGGCGATTGTCATTTCCTTACTTATGATTTCATTCAACCTGTTCGGAAATGGTCTTCGTGATGCGTTTAACCCATCCTTAAGAGGAACGGAGGAATAATACAAAATGGAAAAAAAGTTATCAGTTAATAATCTTGTCATTTCCTTCCGTACTCCGGCGGGAAAGGTACAGGCTGTTCGAAATATAAGCTTTGATTTAAATAAGGGTGAGACTCTTGCAATCGTTGGAGAGTCCGGTTCCGGTAAGTCAGTTACCAGCAAGGCGATACTCGGTATCCTTGCAGGTAATTCTATAGTGGAGAGTGGTTCCATAATATACGATGGTATGGACCTTCTTCGTATCTCCGAGGATGAGTTCTATCATGTCCGCGGTGATAAGATAGCCATGATTTTCCAGGATCCGCTGTCATCCCTTAACCCTATCATGCGTATCGGTAAGCAGCTTACAGAGGCGATGCTCTTAAAGGGTAAGGCACGTCAGAAATCATGTCGTTCGGCTTTCAACGATACACTTGCTCTTTTAGCGGATGCTATGGTTGAGGCAGAGGCGGCAGGCGATTCGGTTAAGGCTGAGGAGTTAAGACAGATGTGTAAGAACTTCGATAAGTTTGAGTTCAAACACATTGAGCTTGAGCAGGCTTATAATGAGGCACATGAGGCAGCAGTTGAGGCGCATGATGAGATAAAGGATATTCTTTTCTATATTGAGAAGAATGCCTTTGAGGATGAGAAGTACACATTGAAGGAGGTTACACGTCTTGCGGGTGACTCTTTCAATGACTGGGTTGTAAACGGCGAGGAGGCTTCCGAGCTTAAAAGACTTATCGGCGAGCTCAACAGTGTATCAGGAAGTGAGATAAAGAGCAGGAACTACGTTGAGGTACCTCGTGTTCTCAAGGAGATGGATAAGATTTTTGAGACTGTGGTTAAGAAGGATGAGCCTGACTTTTTCAGTATGGGCTATTACATCACGTTTGCAAATGAACCTCTTCCGCAGAAGAGTGTAAATGAGCTCAACGATTTCCTCAGAAAGTATGCTGATGAGCACTTCATTGATAACTTCCGTGAGTGCGCAGCAGGCGCTCTTGAGTATAATGCAAAGAAGTATAATGAACTCAAGAAGGAGGCACTCAAGGTTGTTGCAGAGCAGAAATCAGTATTCGAGGCTGACAAGCTTGATAAGAAGGTATGTCTTGACGCAGCAGCAATCATGGCAAAGGCTATCGATGCATCGATAGATAAGCTTGAGATTCACAAGGACAGTGTTGCCTACACATTCGGCAGTACCTTAAAGATTCTCATAAATTCATATTTTACGGGTATCAACAAGAATGTCACAGCCGCGAAGAAGCATGCTAATCAGTCAGCTAAGTATGAGAAGCTTGTTGCCAAGGGAAAGACGCCTTCATGGAAGGTTGCACCTTCTACGGCAGTTGACCTTGACCTTGTTCAGGAGAATATTGTTGACCTTATAGAGAGACTTGAGAACCATTATAAGGAGGTTCTTGAGACAGCAGATTCAAGAAATTATCAGAATGAGACAAGTGAGCTTATTAAGTTCTTTAAGAACAATGCATCCGGTGTTGTTATGAAGATTACAAAGTCTATGGCTAAGTATAAGGCTCTCAAGCTCATGGAGGAGGTTGGTATTCCTGATGTGAGAAAGAGATACCGCCAGTATCCGTTCGAGTTCTCAGGCGGTATGAGACAGCGTATCGTTATCGCCATAGCACTTGCGGCAGACCCGGATATTCTTATCTGTGATGAGCCTACGACGGCACTTGATGTTACAATTCAGGCGCAGATACTTGAACTCATCAACAAGATTAAGAAGGATCGTAACCTCTCAATCATATTCATCACACATGACCTCGGTGTTGTTGCCAACATGGCGGACAGAATTGCAGTTATGTATGCGGGTAAGATTGTAGAGACGGGTACATGTCAGGATGTATTCTATTCTCCGGCACATCCATATACTTGGGCACTGCTTTCAGCTATGCCTGATGTGGATACCAATGAGAAGCTCGAGGCTATTCCGGGAACGCCTCCTAACATGATATATCCACCGGTTGGTGATGCATTTGCAGACCGTAACAAGTATGCACTTCAGATTGATTTTGAGATGCAGCCGCCGATGTTCAAGATCAGTGATACACATTATGCGGCAACATGGCTCTTACATCCGGATGCTCCTAAGGTTGAGCTTCCTAAGATTATTACAGAGCGTATTGCCAGAATGAAGTCCAAGGGAGGTGCCGTAAATGCCGAATAATGAGAATGAAGAAGTATTATTACGTGTAGAGCACCTTTGTCAGTACTTTAAGATTAATAAGGCTGTTGATGATGTCAGTTTTGATATAAAGAAGGGTGAGGTGTTCGGTCTTGTAGGTGAGTCCGGCTGTGGTAAGACTACCACAGGCCGTTCCATCATCAAGCTCTACAATATTACATCCGGAAATATTTATTTTAAGGGTAAGAGAATTGCAGCAGGAACCCTTTCCTATAAGAATAATATTGAAACAGCCCAGGAACAGTACAAGACTGATGTTGAGGTGATTAAGAAGTCTGCGCTCAGCGAGACTGAGAAGAAGGCTGAACTCACCAAGAAGAAGAGCGAGCTAAAGGAATATATAGACAAGCAGCGTGCAGAGATTAAGTCTGCACGGGCTGACCATAAGAGACAGAAATTCAACACAGAGATTCAGATGATTTTCCAGGATCCGATTGCCTCTCTTGATCCTCGTATGACGGTAGGACAGATTATCGCTGAGGGACTTATAATCAGAGGCGAGAAGGACAAGAAAAAGATTGATGAGAAGGTATATGAGGTACTTGAGATGGTAGGTCTCGTAAGAGAGCATGCCGGAAGATACCCTCATGAGTTCTCCGGTGGTCAGAGACAGCGTATAGGTGTTGCCAGAGCTGTTATCATGAATCCTGAGCTTATCATTGCAGATGAGCCTGTAAGTGCACTTGACGTATCCATTCAGGCACAGGTTATCAATCTTCTTGATGATCTTCGTCATAAGATGGGGCTTACCGTTCTCTTCATTGCACATGATTTGTCGGTAGTTAAGTATTTCTCCGACAGAATCGGTGTTATGTACTTCGGTAAGCTTGTTGAGCTTGCAACATCGGATGAATTGTTTGCACATCCGCTTCATCCTTATACAAGATCACTGCTCTCAGCGATTCCTATGCCGGATCCTGATTATGAGAAGCAGCGTAAGAGAATAACATACGTTCCTCTTCGCGACCATGATTACACTAAGGAGCAGCCGACACTCAGAGAGGTTGCACCGGGACATTTTGTTCACTGTAATCAGGAGGAGTTTGACAGATACCGGTTGGAGCTTAATAAATAATGGCAGATAATGGCAATAAGTTTGTTACGTTTCTGAAAAATAATTGGATAAAATATCTTGTGCAGACTGTAATAGCACTTATCCTCTCACTTATTGTGATGAATTTCAGAGGTGCGTTCAATTCAGAGCTTGCCTCGGCGGACAGATTCAAGGGTGTGTGTGACGGATTTTCGGTGACGGCGATGCTCTATATCAGTTTCGGTATTCTTATGTGGGTATCGTCGACGGGCTTTTTTGATATATTCGGCTATGCGTTCCGCAAGGGAGCACATGCGATTATACCGGGAATGGGCTTGGACAGGAGCAGCAAGAGCTACTATGATTACAAGCAGGATAAGATGGACAGACGTAATACCAAGCCGATGTATTCGACATTGATTATCGGCGTGTTATTCCTCGTTATAAGTATTATTCTTGTAATGTGCTGGTATTCTCTTTAAAAAAACTATTGACTTTCAAACTGAGTTAGATTACACTAACATAAAGATAGGAGGTCATAGGATATGGGAACAGTGATAGTAGCGGCAGCGCTTGCAGCGGTTGTTGGACTTATTATCCATGGTATGGTAAAAGATAAGAAGTCGGGTAAATCACCTGTATGTGGCGGAGATTGCAGCAGATGCAAGGGACATTGCCATTAATATGCAGGGTGAGCTGATTTAACTACAAAGGTATATACTGACACGGTATCGCAGTCATGATTCCTTGAGTCATGGCTGCGATTTTTATGTGTATATCATATTCAGCCCTCCATGGCTGTCCGCTTTACACCGGAATCGTAATAGCAAAAGCAGTTCAGATTACATCTAAAACGCTACGAGGAATGCCCTGAGGCATCTTCTTTTTTTATATAAAATAATACAAAAAATGTTTATTTTCAGGAATAAATATGTTATAATTGTATAACAAAATAAATCAAAAATATCTTTTTTTGAACGCAGAATAAGCAATCCCCAGCTTCAAGTGTGTAGAGCACTAAGCGGGGGGAAGGGGGATGCTTATGTCAGTGGGAGTTAAAAGCTCCCACTGACAGTTCGCAAAGCGACTGCGTTCATGAGCAAGTAGCGAAAGCGGATTGCGAATGTCCGCTTTACTAATTGGAGATTTATCGAGTGAGGATGAATGTAGGAGGTAGCGTATGGAGATTAGGGATTTTGCTGACATGAACAAATTCGAAGCAATTATGAAGAATTGGGCTTTGGCGACAGGGCTGGCGACAGTGGCAGTAGGTACGGACGGAAAGTACATATCCGATTGCTATAATTTTACCGATTTCTGTATAAAGCTGACAAGAGGCAGCAAGGAAGGCTGCAGAAGATGTGAGAAGTGTGACAGAGAAGGTAAGGGTGTATATCATTGCCATGCAGGTCTTATTGATTTCGGAATAGACCTTACAGTGAATGGCGAGAAGGTAGGCTCTGTTATCGGTGGACAGGTTCTTCCTGAGCATCCTGATGAGGATAAGTTCAGACAGGTTGCAAGAGAGATAGGAGTGGATGAGGATAAGTACATAGATGCACTCGCCAAGGTCAATGTGCGCACAGAGGAGTCTATCAATGCATCGGCAGAGCTGTTGGGACAGGTTCTCAATAACTTTATCAATGCCGAGTATTCAAGCAAAGTTAACGGTGAAATCATTAACAGTCTCACAAGCGGTGTTGATGAGGCGAACCACTTTGTTGAAGAAATTAAGAAAAAGACCGGAGAACTTCGTTCGATACAGAGCAAGCAGAAGATTCTTGCACTCAATGCAAGCATAGAGGCTGCAAGAGCCGGAGAGATGGGAGCAGGCTTCTCGGTAGTTGCCGGTGAGGTTGGTAAGCTTTCGGAGAAGAGTTCTTCCGTAAATAAGGACATTGAGGATATAATTGGCAAGATTTCAGAGGTTGTTTCTGCAATGAAGAAGTGATTGACTGCATTAGAATGTAAAATACCGCATACGGACGTGACACAATATGGTTGTTTTGTGTCTGTATGTGGTATTTTTTTGCTTTTATTTATGAAAACAGCTGTTTTATGCTTGATAAATACATAACAAGCAAAAACAAACACTTTTTTTGCAAATAAGGTTGTTTATTTTTCACATGAATAGTAGTATTGTATAGATACAAGATGTGGTTTTGATTTGTTTTATGTTTGATTATGACGATTTTAAAGTAAACCAATGCAGGAGGTTATTATGAACTTTTTAGATGTTGAATTTGTAAAGGGCTTTATCAGAATGGCAGATGACGGCTGGCAGCAGGGATGGCATGAGAGAAACGGCGGTAATCTTTCTTATCGTGTCAAGCCTGAGGAGGTTGAGGCAGTAAGAACATTCCTCTGGCCTAAGGAGTGGCAGCCAATCGGAACGAGCGTACCTAAGCTTGCCGGAGAGTATTTCCTTGTGACAGGAAGCGGCAAGTATTTCCGCAACGTGGCAATCAAGCCTGAGGATTCAATGTGCATGATAGAGATAGACAGCACAGGTGAGAAGTACCGTATTGTATGGGGACTTGTCAACGGCGGAAGACCTACAAGTGAGCTTCCGTCCCATCTTATGAATCATGAGGTCAAGAAGGTTCTCACTGACGGAAGATACAGAGTAATATATCATGCTCATACAACCAACATCATTGCACTTACATTTGTTCTTCCTCTTGATGATCAGGTGTTTACAAGAGAGCTTTGGGAGATGGCTACGGAGTGTCCTGTAGTATTCCCAAGCGGTGTGGGTGTTGTTCCTTGGATGGTTCCGGGTGGAAGAGACATAGCTGTTGCGACAAGTGAGCTCATGAAGAAGTATGATGTTGCTATATGGGCTCATCATGGAATGTTTGCCGCAGGTGAGGATTTTGACCTCACATTCGGACTTATGCATACGGTTGAAAAGTCGGCCGAGATTCTTGTCAAGATGCTCTCAATGAGTCCTACCAAGCTGCAGACAATTCAGCCTGATGATTTCAGACACCTTGCAAGAGACTTCAAGGTTACACTTCCTGAGCAGTTCTTATATGACAAGATTAAGTAAATTTCATTAAAATTACACAAAAATTGACTACAAATAATGGCACCAATCTGTTATAATCATGCATAGTGATTAAAGGATTGGTGCTTTTTATGTTTCAGGATAAGCTGTATTACATGATGAATAAGCCGGGAGGCTGTATAACGGCAAGAAGCGATGCAAGTCAGAAGACGGTTATGGAGTATTTCCCGAAGGAGCTTGCCGATGAATTGTTTCCGGTCGGCAGGCTTGACAAGGATACGCAGGGACTGCTTTTGTTCACCAATGACGGGCAATTTGACCAGAAGCTTATGCATCCGAGACATCATGCACCTAAGGTGTATTATCTTTTTGCGACAGGCAGGCTTGATGAGGCGGCGGCAGCGCGCATAGAAGGTGGTCAGCAGCTTATGGGTGAGGACAAGCTCACGAAGGGTGCGAAGCTTACAGTGACCGAGAACGGAAGGTATGAGGACTTCGAGAAGAGATTTGTTCCTAAGAAGCGCTTTCGTGACAACGAATATAACAGGAACAGACCGGTATTTGCAGCCGAACTGGAGATATATGAGGGACGTAAGCATCAGGTCAAGAGGATGATGCTCGCCGAAGGCTGCCGTGTCATATTTCTTAAGAGATTGGAAATCGGCGGCGTAAGGCTCGATGAGAGCTTGGCACCAGGAGAATACAGAAAACTGACAAGGGCTGAGTATGATAAGCTCATGTCAGGTGATTGGAAAGACAGGAAATGAAGAATATAGTTATTGGAATGCTGGCACATGTTGATGCAGGCAAGACGACATTGTCGGAAGGACTTTTATATACGGGAAACGTGATAAGAAAGCCGGGAAGAGTGGATAATCAGGATGCCTTTCTTGACACGGACAAGCTTGAGAGACTCAGAGGAATTACGATATTTGCCAAGCAGGCAGTTATAAGGACGCAGCATACATATTTTACGCTTCTTGACACTCCGGGACATGTTGATTTTTCGGCGGAGATGGAGAGAACACTTGCGGTTCTAGACTATGCGGTACTTGTCATAAGTGGAGCTGACGGGGTTCAGGCTCATACGAAGACTGTGTGGAAGCTTCTTGCACAGTACAATATTCCTGCTTTTATTTTCATAAACAAGATGGACCGTCAGGGGACGGACAGAGAGAGACTTATTGACGAGCTTCAACATGAGCTTTCGGGCTGCTGCATAGATTTTGATGAGGATAAGGAACAGCTTTATGAGAATCTTGCAATGTGCGATGAACCATGCATGGAGGAATTTTTGGACAGAGGCGTGGTGGATGAGCGTACCATGGCGGAGGCTGTGAGGAGAAGAAAGGTATTTCCGTGTATTTTTGGCTCTGCACTCAAGCTGACAAATGTTGACAGATTGTTTGAGCTTCTTGACAGGTACACGATTATGCCGGAGTATCCTAAGGATGAGTTTGGTGCACGGGTATATAAGATATCGAGGGACGAGCAGGATAACAGGCTGACATATCTTAAGGTGACATCCGGACTTCTTAAGGTGAGACAGATTATAGGAGATGATAAAGCCGCACAGCTTAGAATATATTCGGGCAGCAGATATGAGACATGCGATACGGTATATCCGGGAATGGTGTGTGCTGTGACGGGACTTGGCGCGACATACCCGGGACAGGCACTTGGATGTGCTGTCGGCAACGTGCATGCAGTGCTTGAACCGGTGCTCGACTATAGAATTAAGCCGATTGATGATATAACTCCGGCAAAGCTTCTTATGTATCTTAAGGAGCTTGAGGAGGAAGAACCGCAGCTTAATATAGTGTGGAGCGAGGAATTGGCGGAGCTTCACGTTAAGCTCATGGGTGAGGTGCAGACGGAGGTCTTAAAGAGTGTTATAAAAGACAGATTCGGAGTGAATGTAGAGTTTGACGAGGGCAGTGTGGTATATAAGGAAACTGTCGCCGGAAAGAGTGAGGGAATCGGACATTTTGAACCGTTGAGACATTATGCTGAGGTACATATTCTTATTGGACCCGGAGAGAGAGGAAGCGGGATTACAATAGCCTCGGAATGTCGAGAGGATATACTTGACCGTAACTGGCAGAGACTGATAATGACGCACCTTGCGGAGAGAGAGCACAAGGGAGTGCTTACAGGCTCCGTACTTACCGATATTCATTTTACTCTCCTTACGGGACGGGCACATCAGAAGCATACTGAGGGCGGTGATTTCAGACAGGCGGTGTACAGAGCCGTGAGGCAGGGACTTATGAAAGCGGAGAATGTACTGTTAGAGCCGTATTACAGCTTTACTCTTGAACTTCCTCAGACTTATCTCGGGCGTGCGATGACCGATGTGGAGAGGATGTATGGAAAGTGTGACCCGCCACAGCTCATAGATGGCAGGGCAATTCTGACAGGACGTGCTCCGGTTGCCACCATGAGAAATTATCAGAGGGATGTGAATGCCTACACGGGAGGTGAAGGGCATTTGACATTGTTTTCCGATGGATATGATATGTGTCATAATCCTGAAGAGGTCATTGCTCAGAAAATGTATGATGCAGATGCAGATACCGCTAATCCGTCGTCGTCGGTTTTTTGTGCGCATGGTTCAGGTTTTATTGTGCCGTGGAATGAGGTGGAGGATTATATGCACCTTGAGGCAGTGCTTTTAGATGACGGAAGTCTGAGGGACCTGAATGAGGAGGAGTTAAAGCTCATAAGTCCTGAGGCAGCAGGAAGGCAGAAGAATGCTTCGGATGATTACTATGCTCTCGGCACCGATGAGATAGACGCTATAATTGCAAGAACATCACATGCCAACAGCCATGATAAGGGAGCGGTAAAGCAGTGGAAGAAGACTTCGTCAGGAGCATCCGTGTATGAGTACGGAAGCACTGAGCGCGGTAGGGGTAAGCCTGAGAAGAAGGAAAAGTATCTTCTGGTGGACGGATATAATGTCGTGTTTGCATGGGAGAGCCTTAAGAGTGTGGCGGCAGCCAATATTGACGGTGCAAGAGGAAAACTTCTTGACATCCTGTGCAATTATCAGGGCATAAAGAAAATTAATCTGATAGCGGTGTTCGATGCCTACCGTGTGCCGGGACATGAGACAGAGTATCTTGACTACCATAACATTCATGTCGTGTATACTAAGGAGGCCGAGACGGCTGACAGATATATAGAGAGATTTGCACATGAGAACGGTTCTAAGTATGACGTTACCGTAGTTACATCCGACGGACTTGAACAGATAATAATAAGAGGTCAGGGATGCTGTTTAATGTCGTCAAGAGATTTTGAAAAAGAGGTTCTGGATGCATCAAGAAAGCTCGAAGAAGACTATCACGCGTCAAGAACGAATGAGAAGAATTACCTGGGTGACCATGAGGTGTTTAAAAATGGCGGACCGTTTGGAGGTAACGTAAACTGAAAAAAGGAGAAATCTGTGGATATGAAATTTCGCAATGTGGATAAAAGAAGACTTGTTTTGGTAATATGTGCAGTAATTATGATGGGGCTGGCATTGTCATTTCTTAACAGGACCAATCTCGGAACAGATCCATGTACCATGTTCAATCTCGGAATGTCGAGACTTCTGGGGATAAGCCTTGGTACATGGCAGGCTCTTTTTAATTCATTTCTGTTTATCTTTGTATTCATATTCGCGAAGGAGCAGATTGGCTGGGGAACACTCGCTAATATGTTTCTTGTCGGATACAGCTTTGACTTCTTTACATGGGTTAATGATAAATGGATGCCGGCCGCATTGTTTGATTCAATTGCGGTGAGAGTGTTTGTCATGATACCGGCGCTTGCGTTGTTCATTCTGGCGGCTTCGGCATATATGGGGGCTTCGCTTGGAACATCGCCTTATGATGCCATCTCTTACATATTGGCTGATAAGATTAAGAAGGTTCCGTTTCGCGTCGTCAGAATATGCTATGATTTGGTAGTATGTGCTGCAGGATGGGCACTTGGCTCCACAATAGGGGTTGTAACGGTTATCATGTCCCTTGCATTAGGACCTGTGATAACATGGATGACGGACAACGTGATTGACAGATACCTGATAAGCGGCAAAAAGCAGGGTGAGCCGGGAAAATAAGCAGTTGTAGTGCAGCGGGAGGTAATATCATGGAGATAATTGATGAATATAAGCTTGAGGTGTTTAAGGAATACTTTGACAGAGGTGAGATGAAGCGGTTCAGAGAGCTTATGATGTATTATGAGTGCGCCATGCTTGAGGTTAAGACCAAGCTTGACGTGCTTAACAAGGAGCTTTCATTGAGAAAGAGCAGAAATCCCTTTGAGTCTATTAAGTGCCGCCTTAAGACACCTGAGAGTATAATAGAGAAGCTTAACAGAAGAGGAATCGGATTTTCGGTTGATAATATTGAGAAAGAGCTTAATGATATAGCAGGCATACGTGTTATATGTTCGTTTCCCGATGATATTTATGACCTTATAGATTATCTTCTTGATCAGGACGATATCACGCTCATTGTGATGAAGGATTACATAAAGAATCCTAAACCGAACGGCTACAGGAGTGTGCACCTTATCGTTGAAGTTCCGATATTCCTGACAGATAAGAAGAAGCCGATGCGTGTTGAGGTTCAGTTCAGAACAATTGCGATGGATTTCTGGGCGAGTCTTGAACACAAGCTAAAATATAAAAAGAATATCAAGAAGGCAGAGGATATTTCGGAGCAGCTTTTTTACTGTGCTGAGCTTATCAGCCAGCTTGATGCGAGAATGCAGCAGATACGAGACAAGATCGAACTGAACGATAATATCGGAGTTGATGAAAATGTTGAAGCCCCAGATGAAAACAGACGTATTTCAGATTAATCATTGACGATTTGCTTAAAACTGCCTTATACTATGGATAGTTATTATGCGGCAGTATTATAACATGATTTTGAAATATGAGACGTGGGAGAGAGGATTTTTGATGAAAAAATATATAATTGCCGGTTTAGCAGCCGTATGCTGTGTGACACTATGTTCATGCGGTAAGAATGCCAGACAGCTTAACAATACAGGTATTGAATATTATAATGCGTCACAGTACGAGAAGGCGGCAGACACTTTTCTTCAGGCGGCAGAGAAGGACAAGGATGGAAGTGCGGAATACTATGCCAATCTCGGGAAAACATATATAGAGCTTGGACAGTATGATAAAGCCGGGGAAGCATTTCTGAATGCACTTTCAAATGTCACGGATGATAAGACGGCATTGTGGGGGATGGGAGTTGTATCATACTATACAGGGGATTATGCTTCATCGATGGAGTATTTTGGCAGGATAGTTGACAATATAAGTGATTACGATGATACAGACATGGATTCGCTTCAGTATTATGCATCACTGCAGAGTTATTACAATGACTGTGCCGGGGCTATAGACAGCTATACGGTTCTCATCAGAAAAAAGCATAATATTGCACAGCAGTATTTTTTGCGGGGCAGCATATATGCTTCACAGAAGATGGAGAATGAAGCGGTACTCGATTATGAGGAAGCCCTAAAGACTTACGGTGATGACTATGAGATGTATTACAATATTTATTACAGTCTTCATCAGGCGGGCTTTGAGGATAGAGCTGTTTCATATCTTAGAAGAGCACTTGAGATTGACGGTGCTGACAATCTTCTGAAAGGAAAGACGTATTATATCATAAATGATTACGACAATGCTCAGAAGTATCTTTCAAAGGCTATTGATGATGGAAGCCGGGAGGCAGAGTTCTATCTGGCGATGACATACGAGAAGCTGGGAAAGAATGAGGAAGCAGTGGAGTTGTACAGTTCATACATTAAGAATTATCCTGCCGATGCCAAGGCATATAATCAGTATGGAATGTATTTTATGAATAAGGGTGATTACACATCGGCACTCGAATATTTCAGCGCCGGACTTGCCCTTGGAAGTGATGAGGCTAAGAGGGAGCTTATGTTCAATCAGGCATGCTGTTATGAGTATCTGCATCAGTATGCCATGGCGTATGACAAGTTTGGTGAATATCTTAAGGTATATCCGGAGGATGTGGCTGCAACGCATGAATATGATTTCCTCAGTTCAAGATAGAATACAGATTGCTCAGAAATGGGGGACTATATGGCAGAACTTATTGATACAGCTAAAGACGTAGAGAAGGTTATCCTGATAGGAGTATGCACATCCGAGAATGATGACACGGAGGAATCACTTGACGAGCTTGAGGAGCTTGTTAAGACAGCGGGGGCAGTTACACTAGAGAAGGTAATACAGAATCGTGAGTCGATTCATCCCGGAACATATATAGGAACGGGCAAGATAGAGGAGGTCCGTGAGCTGGCAGAGAGAATAGGCGCAACAGGAGTTGTATGTGATGATGAACTTTCGCCTGCACAGCTTCGCAACTTAGAAAGCGAGCTGATGATGAAGGTCATGGACAGAACCATGGTCATACTTGATATATTTGCAAAGCGTGCCGTTACAAGTGAGGGCAAGATACAGGTTGAGGCCGCACAGCTTAAATACAGCCTTGCACGGCTGGTGGGACTCAGAAGTTCACTTTCAAGGGTCGGAGGCAATATGGCAGGCTCAATAGGTACAAGAGGTCCGGGAGAGAAGAAGCTTGAGCTGGACAGGCGTCTTATCAAGGACAGAATAGTACAGCTTGGACGTGAGCTTGAGGATATTGAGAGCCACAGGAGCCTTGCAAGGACACAGAGAATGAGAAGCTCGGTGCCGGTGGCGGCAATTGTAGGTTATACCAATGCCGGTAAGTCTACGCTGCTCAATAAGCTCACTCAGGCAGGGGTGCTTGCGGAGGACAAGCTTTTTGCCACTCTTGACCCTACGACAAGGGGAATTGAACTTGAGAGCGGGCAGAATGTGCTGATGACGGATACTGTAGGATTTATAAGAAAACTCCCTCATCATCTTATTGAGGCTTTTAAAAGTACTCTTGAGGAGGCAAAATATGCTGACATAATTGTGCATGTTGTCGACAGCTCAAGTCCGCAGATGGATACCCAGATGCATGTGGTATATTCGACACTTGCAGATTTAGGTGCAGGAGATAAGCCGGTTATCACCTTATTCAACAAGAGAGATAAGTGTGAATGTGATGAGCTTCCAAAGGACTTTAAGGCCGAGCGTGTAATATACGGTTCGGCGAAAACGGGAGAGGGACTCGATGAGCTGAAAAGCGCAATAGAGGAGATATTAAGGGCACAGAAGATATATATAGAGACAGTCTATCCTTATGATATGGCAGGGAAGATACAGCTTATCCGCAAGTTTGGTCAGCTTCTCTCGGAGGAGTATACTGAGTCGGGGATAGCCGTTAAGGCATATGTGCCGTCGGAAATTTATGAGAAGGTAAAATAATCGCTATGTGACAGCGATGCGGAGGGTTAACAGGCAGATGAATATAATAGCGGCGGTTGACGCAAATTGGGCAATAGGATACAAAAATGAATTATTGGTAAAAATTCCCAACGACCAGAAGTGGTTTCAGAAGATCACAACCGGAAAGGTTGTTGTGATGGGAAGAAAGACTATGGAGACATTCCCGAACGGAATGCCGCTTAAGAACCGTACCAATATAGTACTTACCGGTGACAGAGCACTCAGGGTAAAGGATGCGGAACTTGTTTACGGCATTGAGGAGCTTCTTGAGAAGCTTAAGCAGTACAATACCGAGGATGTTTACGTCATAGGAGGGGAATCCGTATATGAGGAGCTTCTCCCGTATTGTGACACGGCATATATCACAAAGATTGATTATACCTATCAGGCAGACAGATATTTTCCTAATCTTGACAACGATGCGGACTGGCATATTGAGTCGGAGAGTGAGGAGCAGACCTACTTTGACTTGGAGTATTATTTTGTTAAATATGTAAGGGGGTAATTTCTTTGACTTTATCCGATGGTGATGACAACTTAAAACACAGGTACAGACTGAGCTGGTATGAGATGAGAATATTCTTGTACCAGTTTGTTCTTACTTTTTTTCCGCTTGTGCTTCTGAGCGCATTTGCTACATATATATACGTCTCCAAGAGCCACGAAAAATTGGAAATCTCAACTGAGGCGGCGGCATCACAGCTTCAGGGCAATTTGGATGAGCTTCTGGTACAGCTTCAGGGATACTATGTCGGCGCGGCATCGGATGACAGAGTAAAATGGTTTGTTGAGAATGAGGCAAGATATTCAGATTATTCTAAGCTTATAGGGGTATCGGATGTGTTAAACGGTAATTCGGTATTTTCAGAGTATGTAAGCGGTTTTACGATTGTTAATTTTAGGACAGGGTGGGTGTATAGCTCAAGAGGCATGTATCCGTATGATAAACTGATTAACAAACCGGATGTGGAAGCACTGTATAAAACCAACAGGTCTTTTTTTAATCCATATTACTGGAATTTTAATCCTGACGGTTATGGTCAGAATATGGTTCCGAGAGAATATGCGGACCATGAGGGCTTGTGCTTTATCATGAGACTTCCTACAATCGGGCTTAATTCGGATGCCATGATTATAATAAAGATTGATTACAATGGACTTATTGCAAAGGTCAGCAACAACCTCTCGAAGTTTGATGGTGCTATTGTGACGGATGACGGGAATATAATCTATTCGACAAATGACGAGCTTGCACGGAAGTTCACATCAATGTCGGGGAGCACCGTGAGACTTTCTGACGGTAAGACGTATACGGTTGTGAAAAAGTATTCAAAGGTTCTCGGAATGAGTTATTATATAGCGGGAGATATAAGTTCGGCATGGGGAGATGTTGACAGTATATGGAGCGGAACACTCATTATCATCATTCTGGCGGCAGCGATGTTCATAGCTGTATTGTGGTCATCGAGAAAGCTTTATCAGCCTGTGGCGGCACTTGCCGGAAAGGTCGGAAGCCTTGCCGGACATATTGATACGGAGAACACGATTTGCATGGAAGAGAGTGTACCGGCGCAGGAGAGACAGCCTGCTGCAGCTCATAGAAGAAATGAGCTTGAAAATATTGCAAGGCAGGTCAATATTCTTGTCAGCAATAAGGAACAGGCGGAGGAACTGTCTCAGGCGCATAAGGAAAAGCTTCTGGTCATGACGACCATGGCACTGATTAAAGGAGAACTGAGCGGGGAAGAATTGAAGAGAAATATGGAACAGCTTGATTTTTCTGCAAAGCGGTTCTATATGGCGGCAGTCGGGATTGTTCGAAACAGGAATACCTATGAGCCGGTCGATGACGCATTGGTTAAGGAGCTGATCGGAAGGTTCACGGGCGATATCAATGAATTGTTTTACCTTCCGGTTGTCTTTCACTCCAGTGTTCTGGTATTTACGGCAGCCTCAGACGGTGAAGTTATGCTTAATATGAAGATGGAGAGACTGTACAACTCGATAAATCTCTATCTTGCCAAGGAAAATCCTGATTTGCAGCTTGTTATGGGTGTAAGCTCGATAAAGGAAACACTTGGAGTGCTCAGAAGTGCATACAAGGAAGCGAGAAAGGCTGTTGAGCCTAAGCTTAGGGGCAAGGAAGGGCTTGTATTTTATTCGCCTGAGGACGGCAGCAGGACATCACATTATAATTATGACACGGTTCTTGAAAAGAAAATCAAGGAGGCTGTCGAGAAATGTGATATGGAGAGTGCTGCAAGGTATATGGATGAGTTTGTTGACGATATGTTCAATCATGGGGTAGGAAATGATAATTATGTATATGTCTACCGAATGATTATGACGGTGCTTATGATTCCGTCAGAGCTTGGTGCAGTGCCGGGACAGAGCATCAATGATTCCGATATATTCTCAAAGGCGAGTCAAATATACGATTCAGGCAGACTCAAAAAGTATCTGCGAGCAGATGTGCTTGAACCGATTATACTTTCAATCGATGAGGCACAGGGAAGCCGCTCCGGTGAGCTTATGGAGAGGATAAAACAGGTTGTCTGTGAGAAGGACGGAGACATAACATTGTCCGAGTGTGCGGAAATGTTGGATTATCATCCGAATTATCTGTGGAAGATTATAAAGAATGAGGCCGGAATGACATTCACGGAGTACATAGCACAGTATAAGACAGAGCGTGCGAAGGAACTTCTCACAACCACTGATATGAGTGTTGCGGCAATAGCTGAGAAGCTTAAGTACACGAACGCACAGAATTTTATCAGATTTTTCAGTAAGATGACGGACATGACTCCGGGAAAATACCGTCAGGAATTTAAAAAAAGATAAATAAAAGAAAAACCATATAAAAAATCATAAAAATATTTTTAAAAATAAATAATCATTCTTAACATGCGGCACAAAAAGACCTGATGAAGAATGATTATTTTTTGCTTTTCTATGGTCAAAATGCACAAAATGTAAGTGTTTACAATGTAATAATTGAAATATATGCATAAAAAGTGAGATTCTGATTATTGATGTAACAGCGATTATCATGTAATATTTGCCTAAAGGCGGTGATTGTGGATGCCGGGCAGGCAAATACGGATCACAGCAAAAACAAAATCATTATTAAGAAAGAGGGAGGAAAAATGGCAAAGACAGCTAAAAGAAAGTCCTCCGGTTCCGCTATAGTGATGGAAAAGAAAATTCCGTTCTGGAAATTCGTTCTTCATCACAAGGGATTATACCTGATGCTTTTACCGGGACTTTTATACTTTATTATTTTCCGCTACATTCCTATGGCAGGCATTATAATAGCCTTCCAGAACTATAGCCCATTCAAGGGTATTTTTGGAAGCCAGTTCGTAGGCTGGCAGAACTTCAGAAATTTCTTCAGAGGTGCCGACTTTATGATGCTTTTGGAGAATACACTGGGCATTTCGCTTTTAAGCCTTGTGCTTTACTTCCCGGCACCGATTATCTTATCACTCTTCTTAAATGAGATAAGACATTCGGGCTACAAGAGAGTGGTACAGACATTTATATATGTACCACACTTTATTTCATGGGTTATCGTGGCAAGTATTACATATCAGCTTTTAAATGTAAACGATGGTATTGTGAACATGATCATAACCAAGCTCACAGGCAATCCTGTCAATTTCCTTGGCAAGGCAAAGTACTTTAAAGGGCTTATCGTAGGACAGTCGATATGGAAAGAGACTGGTTATGGTACAATCATTTTCCTTGCGGCACTCGCCGGTGTAGACATGCAGCTTTACGAGGCAGCAAGAATTGATGGTGCAGGACGCTGGAGACTTATGTGGAATATAACTCTCCCTTCAATCAAGGGAACGGTTATCATGATGCTTATCTTAAGAATCGGCGGACTCTTAAATACAGGATATGAGCAGATTTTCCTTATGAGAAATGATTTGAATGTGAAGGCAGCCGAGGTTTTCGATACCTATGTGTACATGAAAGGTATCAGAGGAGCACAGTATTCGCTGTCAACGGCGGCAGGTTTGTTCAAATCTGTTGTAAGTATGATTCTTGTATTATCGGCTAACTGGCTTGCTAAAAAGTTCGGTGAGCGTGGAATATATTAGAAAGGAGCAGCTTCGACATGGCTAAGGCGAAAGAAGACAAGGTTGTATATCATACAGCCAGACAGAACAAGATAAAAATGAGCACAGGCGAAAGAATCGTTGATGTACTTATATATGTCATTGTGGGCTTAATCGGAATTTCAACGCTGCTTCCTTTCCTGTATGTAATAGCAGGTTCATTTGCAACAGAGAAAGAGCTCACGGAGAGGGCGTTCTTCATTATCCCACATGAGATTTCATTCAATGCGTACTACTACATAGCTAAGACAGGAGAGGTTTTCAGAGGACTTAAGAACTCACTCTTTATAACTATAGTAGGTACGTTTGTGAATATGTTTTTTACAACAACATTTGCTTATCCGCTCTCAAAGAGCTACTTAAGAGGACGTAACGGACTTCTCAACATGGTTATCGTCACAATGCTTTTCGGAGGCGGAATGATACCGACATTTATCTGGATGCAGACACTTCATCTTTACAACACATTCTGGGTACTGATTCTCATGGGAGCAATCAATCCATTCAATATGATTATTGTAAAGAACTTCTTCCAGGATTTACCTACAGAGCTTGAGGAGGCAGCAAGAGTTGACGGCTGTACCGATATAAGGATATTCTGGCAGATTGTTCTCCCGCTCTCAAAGCCTGTTATAGCATCTATCTCACTGTTTTACGCAGTAGGACATTGGAATGACTATTTCAGTGCAATGATTTACTTAAAGGATTCATCGAAGGAAGTTGTACAGATAGTATTAAGAAGAATCGTTCTTCTGGCAGGTGGTATCGATACGTCACAGTTCGATTATGAGGCACAGGGTACACCTCCTGACAAGGCGGTTAAGATGGCGGCTACAATGTTTGCAACCATTCCGATTTTGGTTGTTTACCCGTTTGTACAGAAGTATTTCGCAAAGGGTGTTATGGTTGGCGCGGTGAAGGGCTGACTTTGATGCTATAAATCATTTATCTATTATTTATCTTTTTATTAAGAGGAGGAACAAAAACTATGAATCGTAATGCAATGAAGGCTGCTGCTTTAGTGCTTACATCCGCAATGGTGTTCGGAAGCGTAGGCTGCAACAAGCAGAACAATGCCAAGACAGATGAGAAGGGAAGACCGACAATTACATTCCAGACAATTGACTTCGAGGGAAGCCCTCTTTCAGGCGACCATGCAGATGAGGTTGTAGCTAAGATGGAGGACTATACCAACACACATGTAGAGTTCACATGGGTTGCAAATGATGTTCTCTCAGAGAAGGTTTCACTTGCTCTTGCAAATCCTTCCACAATGCCTATGATTATGGCTATCGGAAGCATCGACGGTGCAATCGTATCCGCTGCTGAGCAGGGTGCATTCGTAGACTTAAGCAAGTACATCTATGACTCAGAGAAGTATCCTAACCTTTCACAGTCAATCAAGGCTGTAAACGATACATGTACGGTTAACGGACAGTTAATCGGTGTATATCGTGCAAGAACACTCGGACGTAACGGTCTCGGATACAGAACAGACTGGGCAGAGGCAGTCGGCATAACAGAGGAGCCAAAGACAATCGATGATGTTTATGACTTATTCTATAAGTTCACATACGGTGATCCGGACGGAAACGGCAAGGATGATACATACGCACTTGAGCTCTGCTCATACACAGGTCCTTTTGATGTAATGCAGACATGGTTCGGTGTAGGCAACGGCTGGTATGAGAACGCTCAGGGCGAGTTAAGACCTGTATTTGAGCAGCCTGAGTACTTCGAGGCTCTTGACTGGTTCAAGAAGTTATACGATGAAGGCCTTATCGCTAACGACTGGGCAGTTCGTGGTACTGATACATGGAATCAGGATGTAAAGAACGGCGTTGCCGGAGCATTCTGTGACGTTCTTGACGGTTCAAGAAGAATCTGGGATTACTTTGTAAACAATGATGTTAAGTCAGTTACAAATCCTGATGAGCCTGCTGCAATGACACTTGTAGGCACAATCAATGACCACACACTTGCTACATCAGGTTACAACGGATTATTTGTACTTTCTGCTTCAACATGTGACACAGAGGAGAAGATTGAGGCTTGTCTCCACTTCCTCGATAAGATGTGCGATGATGAGATGATTACACTTTCAAGCTATGGTCTTGAAGGAATTCACTGGCACTTAGATGAGAACGGCTACTTAATCGATGATGATAAGGAGGATGCCGTTGCTTCCAAGGCTTATGCCGCACTTAACCAGACTGTAGCGTATATTCCTAATTTATCAGCTACTTCTCCTACGGTTGAGCAGTCTGAGAGAGTAATCAAGCAGAACGAAGTATACGCTTCTAACATTCCTTATGCAGTAGTTAACCCTGCACTTGGATACTTAAATAACTCTTCCACATACTCAATCATGGGTTCAACACTTGATGATATTATCAAGGTTGCAAGAACACAGTACATCTGTGGTGAGATTACAAAGACTCAGTTAGAGGAGCAGATTGCTTCCTGGTATACACAGGGTGGTAACGACGTTATCGCTGAGGTTAACGCTCAGTACGTTAAGTAATCACAAAAAAATTACAATGGGGGCTGTCGCAAGGCGGTCCCCTTATTGTTTGAAATGGAGGATGACATGAGTTTTACACTTAATTTGGCAGAGATTGATGAGCATGGCGCACAGATAACATGGGATGAGGTGCCGGGCGCGGATACATACAGGGTATATTGGGCTGACAGGAATACAAAGACCATGCAGTACAGATTTATGTCTGAGCAGAAGGAGTGCAGATTTCATTTAAACAAATCAACGCATGTACCGCATTTTCTATATGTTGAGGCGGCAGCAGGAGATAAAGTGATTAAGTCCGAGGTGCTTAGAACACCGTTAAAGAGAGTGATGAAGCCGCAGCTTGAGAAGCTTAACCGAGGTCTCATTGCGGTAAAGGCAAAAACAGGAATATTCTTGGGATGGAGAATGCTTCTTGATGAGGTGAAGGGGTATTCCGAGACGGGGATGACCGGAACGGATTATGTAGTATATAAAAACGGAAACAAGCTTGCTGTTGTGACAGACAGCACGAATTATATAGATAAAGACGGCACGATGGAGGCTGAGTACAGCGTCGCTCCGATATGTGGAGGAATCGAGGGCAGTGCATGCAGACCTGTCAAAGCATGGAGCACGGAAAGTAATTATATTGAAATTCCAATGCATATTCCGGAGGGCGGGGTGACACCTGCCGGGGAGAGCTACACATACCGCGTTAATGATATGAGCATCGGTGATGTGGACGGCGACGGTGAATATGAGTACATAGTTAAGTGGGATCCTACCAACTCACAGGATGTGTCAATAAAAGGCTATACGGGAAAGTGTTATATAGACTGTTATCGTCTGAGCGGTGAAATTTTGTGGAGACTTGATATGGGGGTAAATATCCGTTCAGGTGCACATTATACCCAGTTCATTGTCTATGATTTTGACGGTGACGGAAAGGCAGAGATGTCCGTAAAGAGTGCGCCGGGAACCAAAATGACCGTGTATAATCCCGATGGCTCCGTAAAGTCAGAGAAATACATAACCCTGCCTGAGGCTGATGTGAAGGCAGGAATAAGCCACGACGATAATTATGTATGCTCGGCAAAGGATTACTACGAGCATATAGTAAAGATGTTCATGGCATGGAGTGAGCATCCTGAGGTGAAGGCGGGGCACTGGCCGTCCACACTTGAGGAGTGCTTCGGCGTGCCTGTGACACATAAGTATCCGCTTGATGAAAAGGGAGCAGAAGAGCTTGCAGACTACTTTATGGATGTGTATGCTCCGTCGAGAAGTCCGAAAAATGAGCTTAGAAAGTTTGAGGGCTTTATATATGAAGGCCCTGAGTATCTCACTATGTTTGGCGGTGATGGAAGTGAACTTGACACAATTCCTTTCAGGTATCCGAGAGAGGATGACGGGCTTATGTGGGGAGATTATGCATTCAAGAGAATAGAGCCTTGTAACCGTGTCGACAGATTTTTATCCGGCGTGGCATACCTTGACGGGGAGAGACCTTACCTGATAATATGCCGTGGTTATTATACGAGAATGACAATGACGGCGTATGATTTCTTTACTGGAAAGCATAGGGAATACTTCACTATTGACAGCGGTTATGTGCCGATGAGCAATCCTTTCAATGACGGTAATGCGCACGACCTGAGCGGAACTGACCCTGTATACGGATGCCTGTGCGGACAGGGAAATCACAGTTTGTCCACGGCAGATGTTGACGGGGACGGATGCCAGGAGATTATATACGGAGCAGCGGTTATTGACCATGATGGTTCCGTGCTGTACTCAAGCCGTGGCATAAGACCTGATGGTGTCGAGGCAAAATTCGGACACGGTGATGCGATGCATGTTGCATGCATAGACCCTGATCGCCCGGGGTACGAAATATTTAATGTATTTGAGGGAGCGGCATCGGTTCCTTACGGATGGGCATTAAGAGATGCCGAGACAGGCGTGCCTTATTTTGGTGAGTTTGCAGACTGTGATCTCGGACGCTGTATGATAGGCGATGTGAATCCGAATGTTCGCGGACTTCAGGTGTGGGTGAAGGAAATGTACGACTGTAAGGGCAACAAGCTTCCTGATAAGGTGCTTGGAACCAACCAGTCAATCAGATGGGCGTCTGACCTCTCCACCCAGATTACGGACGGCGTTGACTATATCCACGAACAGCACTGTGGAATAATAAATGATAATACGCATGGAATAATGTTGAAGCCGGAGGGGACTCTTACCAACAACGGAACCAAGGGAAATCCTTGTCTGATTGCAGATGTGTTCGGTGATTTCAGGGAGGAGATAATTTTAAGAACTGCCGACAATTCGGCAGTCCGCATATACACGAACACGGAGCTTACGAAGCATAAGCTCTTTACACTGATGCACGATACGATGTACCGTACCGGAATCGCATGGCAGAATAACTGCTACAATCAGCCTTGTTACACCAGCTTTTATTATGCGTCCGATATGGACTTTAAGTGGGTGCTTCCACAGCTTGCAAAGGATGACGATGTGGAGTAAAATAACTGTAGAAATTGATTGGAGCCGTATGTGCGGCAGAAGGGAGATATTGTTATGGCAAAAGTATATTATTGCTTTCCGGGGGGAAAGCATAAGGCACTCACAATGAGCTATGATGACGGAAGAACCGAGGACAGGAGACTTGTGTCCATATTTAATAAATATGGAATAAAGGGAACTTTCAACATCAACTCGGGAATTTTTCACAATACATACGGGGAGAAGGTTCAGCCGGAGGAGTTTTTAAAGCTTTATGAGGGACATGAGATTGCATGTCATACCGTGACACATCCGACAATTGCAAGATGCCCGCTTGAGAATGTGGCGGAGGAAGTCCTGGAGGATAGGAAAAAACTTGAAGCTATTATGGGACAGCCCGTGAGGGGACTTGCATATCCTAACGGATCCACAAGTCCTAAGATAAGACAGATGCTCCCGATGATGGGAATACGCTATGCGAGGGTTGTGGGAAGCACGGATGATTTTGCCATACCTGAGGATTTTTATCAGTGGAAGGCGACATGCCACCATAATCATAATCTTCTTGAAAACGGTCAGAGATTCGTTGAGCTGTTCAAGAAGCAGTACCTATATCTTATGTATGTGTGGGGACACAGCTATGAATTCACGGATAAGAACAATTGGGAGGTCATGGAGGAGTTTTGTAAGCTGGCAGGTGGCAGGGACGATACATGGTATGCAACCAATATTCAGATAGTTGATTATATGGAAGTGCTTGACAGACTACAGTTCTTTGCGGACAGCAGCAAGGTGTATAACCCGTCAGCACAGTCAGCATGGCTGTCAAATGAAAAGGGAGAAATAATTGAGGCAAAGGGTGGATGCTTAACTGTTATTAATATGCCTGAGTAAAAAGTTTTACGGGAAGGATGTTGAAAAAATTTCACATCCTTCCTTTTTCTTCATAGAATATAGCATATTATCGAAAACAGGATGGTACAGGTATGCTTGTTGTTATCGACCCGGGGCATGGCGGAAGTGACCCCGGAGCTGTATATAACGGTCGACAGGAAAAAGATGATGTGCTCAGACTTGGCAAGGCTGTCGGAGCACTGCTTGAGGCAAGAGGAGTGGATGTGGTCTACACGCGCGAGGGTGACGTATATGAGACACCGTTTAAGAAGGCACAGGACGGAAACAGTGCAGGGGCAGATTATTTTGTGTCCATACACAGAAATTCCAGTGAATATCCTAATCAGTATTCAGGGGCAGAGGTGCTTGTCTACAGTGACAGCGGGATAAGGAGAGAGCTTGCCGACAATATACTCGAAGGAATGGAGAAGGCAGGACTTAAAAATCTGGGAATTGATGAGAGAAAGGATCTTGTGGTGCTGAGACGCACTCAGATGCCGGCGGTTTTAGTTGAAGCAGGCTTTATCAACAGTGATAAGGACAACGAGACCTTTGACAGGAATTTTGATGAGCTTGCGCAGGGAATAGCCAACGGAATATTACAGACTTTGGGACTTCCGGTATACACCTCAGATGCATCTGCTACGTCGGATATGTGGGTGGATAACGCTGATATGGGAGATACCGGAAATGATCCGCAGAAGCCACGGTCAGATGACAATGGAAATGTCATACGGATGCCTTCATCAGATGGTATGTCAGGATACGGCACTCGTGGAAATGAGAGATTCTACGATGAGAGTGCGGAGATATTTAACGAGCCGGTGACACGCTCATGTAACTGTCAGTGTCCGGATGTCCTTTACCGTGTTCAGGTAGGTGCATACCGCAGCAAGGACAATGCCGACAGGATGCTCAATTCACTTCTTGTGGACGGATTCCCGGCATTCATTGTGTTCGATGATGGACTCTATAAGGTACAGGTAGGTGCATACAGAAATCTCTCAAATGCGATTGCCATGGAATATAAGCTCAGACAGTACAGGTATAACACTTACATCACAACAAAATAAGCAGGGCGTTTGGGGACGGATTTAATGGCTGAATTCCGTCCCTAAATGTCTGTTGCCAGACATGCATGGGTATGTTAAAATATATAAGATTATCGGAAATTTGCACAGAACGTGGAAAGGTTAAAAATAATGGAAGAAAATAAGCCGCATGTGAGAAGAAAGCGTTATTCGGGAACTCATCCGAAGCGTTTTGAGGAAAAGTATAAGGAACTTAATCCGGAAAAATATGCCGAAACGATAGAGCATGTTATAAGCAAGGGAATGACACCTGCGGGTATGCATATATCAATATGTGTAAATGAAATATTGGATTTTTTACAGATTAAGCCGGGTCAGAGGGGGCTTGATGCTACCTTCGGTTATGGCGGACACACGAGAAAGATGCTTGAGAGGCTTGAAGGAAAGGGACACATGTATGCCCTTGACATTGATCCGATAGAGATTAAAAAGACGACAAAGAGAATGCGGGATGCAGGCTTCGGTGAGGATATTCTCACAGTGAAACAGATGAATTTTGCAGATATAGATAAGCTTGTGCCGGAGAGCGGTCTGTTTGATTTCGTGCTTGCCGACCTTGGTGTGTCATCAATGCAGATAGACAATCCCGAACGTGGATTTTCATATAAGGTTGACGGACCGCTTGACTTGAGGCTTAACCCTGAGACAGGTGTATCGGCTGCTGAACGTCTGGCAGAGCTTGATGAGGATGAGATTATCGGCATGCTTGTCGAGAACTCGGACGAGCCGTATGCTGAGAAGATTGCAGCTCAGATTATGAGGGAGAGAAAAAGAAAACATCCTATTGATACAACCACGGCGTTAAGACAGGCTATAGAGAAGGCACTTGAATTTCTTCCTGAGACGGAGCGCAGGGAGATGATTAAAAAATCATGTCAGAGAACATTTCAGGCACTCAGAATTGATGTGAACAGCGAGTTTGAGGTTCTTGATGCATTCTTGAGCAAGCTGCCCGGAATACTTGCTCCCGGAGGAAGGGTGGCAATTCTGACATTCCATTCAGGCGAGGACAGAATGGTTAAGAAGTACTTTAAGCAGATGGAGAAGGATGGAATATACAGCGAGGCGGCAAAGGATGTCATAAGACCGTCAGCAGAGGAATGTGTCAAAAACAGCAGGGCGCGTTCTACGAAGATGAGATGGGCTGTAAAGGCTTAGCGCTCGGGATAGCAGCTTAGGTCTTAAGGACAATATTGATAGAAGGAATTTATGAGATGGACAAATATATAACCGATAATTTTATCAAAATACTTGAGGAGGAACTCATTCCTGCGATGGGATGTACGGAACCGATTGCACTTGCGTATGCGTCTGCCAGATGCAGAGAGATACTCGGATGCATGCCTGAGACAATTAAGGCATACTGCTCGGGAAACATGATTAAGAATGTCCGCTGCGTCTCAATACCGAACTCGCAGGGAATGGTAGGCATAGAAGCAGCATGTGCATTAGGCGCATTGGCGGGAGATGCTTCTAAGTGTATGGAAGTCTTAGAGGCTGTAGATGATGAGGGAAGAAGCGCGGCGGAGCAGTTCGTAAATGATAAAAACTGCCATGTCGAGTTTCTTGATTCGGAGATTCCGCTTCATTTTATAATAGAGATGAAGGCGGGAGAAGAGAGCGCATCTGTCGAGGTGCGCCATTCGCACACCAACATTTACAGCATCAGAAAGAACGGTGAGGTTCTTAAAACTGCATCGGAGACGTTGAAGAATGATGCACAAGGAATATTTGCCGACCGTTCACAGCTAAGTGTCGAGAATATCAAGCAGTTTGCCGATGAGGTGGAATTGTCGAAGGTGCGTCATCTTTTTGACAGACAGATACAGTACAATATGGATATTGCTTACGAAGGAATGTCGGGAAACTACGGACTCGGACTCGGCCGTGTCATCCGTGAAACCTATGCGGAGAGTGTCGTCACGAGAATGAAGGCATACGCCTGTGCAGCTTCTGAGGCACGAATGGGAGGCTGCGACATGCCTGTAATTATCAACTCGGGAAGCGGAAATCAGGGTATTGCATCATCGGTTCCTGTAATCGTCTATGCCAGGGAAAATAACATTCAGTCTGAAAGACTCTATCGGGCACTTGTATTTTCAAGCCTGCTCACGACATTCCAGAAGGAATTTATAGGAAAGCTCTCAGCTTTCTGCGGAGCCGTGTCGGCATCTTGTGCAAGTGCGGCGGCAATCACATATCTTGCAGGAGGTACAATAAAGCAGATTAAGGACACAATAGACAATACACTTGCCAACATTCCGGGAATAATCTGTGACGGAGCTAAGATTTCTTGTGCGGCTAAGATTGCATCAAGTCTCGATGCCGCAATGATGGGACATTACCTTGCGATGAAGGGTAAGGCGTATGAGGCATATACCGGAATTCTCAAGGAGGAGGCCGGCGAGACGATAAGCTGTGTCGGCTATATCGGAAAGGTAGGCATGCACCAGACCGATAAAGAGATTATAAAGATGATGCTTGAAGAATAAAAATCAGGTAATTGCGAAACTATATATTTGAGAGCGGACGTTGTACAAATTTATCAATTCACCGCATGCACGCTTTCGCTACATGAATCACGCAACGGTACATAACGCAGTAAAATACACTGCCTAAGTACCGGCGGCTTCATAGTACCTGCTTGCGAATTTGTTAAATTTGCACAACTGTTTATCGTCAAAATTGCGTTTCGCAATTACCTGGAATAAAAATATATGTGAGGATTGAGATGGCAGGAAAATTTTATGCGGTGAGAGTCGGAAGAACTCCGGGTATATATCTTAGCTGGGATACATGCAGGAAGAACATAGACGGTTTTTCGGGGGCAGTGTACAAGAGTTTCAAGACGAAAGCGGAGGCAGAAGCGTTCATGGGCGGTGGTGCGGTCGAGAACGGGAGCATGTCAGGAAGCGGAAGTACAGTGGAAAAAGCAGCAGGGTACACGGTTTCCGAAAAAAATTCTGTCAATGAAGAATTGGACAAGCTTCCGTATGCCTTTGTCGACGGTTCGTACAATGCTGCCACAAAGGTCTACGGTTATGGCGGATTTCTCGTGCATGACGGTGTGAGAGAGGTTCTTCAGGGACATGACGATGACCCGGAGATGGCATCTATGAGAAATGTGTCGGGCGAGGTTGGAGGAAGCATGGCAGCCGTACAGCGTGCGATTGAGCTTGGCATAAAGGAGCTTGTAATCTATTACGACTATATGGGTATTGAGATGTGGGCTGACGGTTCGTGGAAGAGAAATAAGAAGGGAACCATAGCATACCACGATTACATACAGTCGGTTAGAAATGAAATTAAGCTTCATTTTGTTAAGGTAAAAGGACACTCGGGAGTAGAAGGCAATGAGGAGGCGGACAGGCTGGCGAAGGAAGCCGTGGGGATAATATAAAGAGGCTCGAACTATATAATCAATAAAAGCATGACCGATGATACGGACATGCTTTTATTTGTTTAATGTGTTATTTATTGACAGCAGAGTCGGCGTTGATTATTTCCTGAATCTGTGACAGAAGATTATCGTAGTTTTCCTGATTGTCGACACCGCCAAGAAAAGGTTCGCCTATTATATTGCCGTGTCTGTCTACAAGAATTGTTGTAGGGAATGCCATGATACCGGAAGCATACTTTCCGGCCTCTGAATCAGAGTCGAAGTATATGTTTCTGTAAGTGGCATTTTTGCTCTCAAGAAGGGCTTTTGCTTCTTCAATGCCGGTCTTGTTGCCATCGAGAGTTTCCGTGTTGATGCCGATTAACTCACCACCCATGCTCTTAATGGTCTCATTGAGTTCATTGAGCTTAGAGAGCTCCTCAACGCATGGCTTACAGCCGTTAAACCAGAAGTTAAGTACTGTTACGGCGTTTTCCGAGAAGATACCATCATCTACATCATTTCCGTCAAGATCTTTTCCGGTAAAGCCGGGGAAAACATTTTTGGAGACGACATCCGTTCCTTCTGCAAAGCCGCCTGCCTCAGAAAGCTTGTTCTGGATTTCAGTGATATTTTTTTCGATAGAGCGGATTTCTTCAATATCTGTCCTTAAAACTGACAGTTGTTCGTCGGTGAATTGATCCTTGGCACTTTCAATAGTGCTTGAGAGAAAATCTGCGTAGTCCATGTTCTGGTCGGCAGTGCTATTATCCTTGTTCATAAGTGAAAATGCTTTATTCCATGCGTCACTGTGTTCGCTGAAAAGAAGGTTTTCCTGCTGATAGAGGTCGTCAAGCTTGGCGGTAAGTTCATCCGTGCTCTCAGTAGAAAGCTCACTTGAGCTTTGAGGCTGTGTGGCGGAAGATTGCCCGTTGGTGTCAGAGGTCTTGCCGGAGCAGCCTGTGATGGCGAGGGTAAGTGTTAAAGTTACGGCTAAAGTAATAAATTTTTTGTTTCTCATGATGAATCTCCTTAAAATGTTATTTTTTTACTTTTCGGTATTGGTCTTTTTTTCACCAAAACCATATTTATAGCAGACTGCGTCAGCAGGACATGCCTTGATACATGCACCGCATCGTATGCATTCAGGATGGTTTGGTGTTTTTGTTACGTTTACATCCATCTTACATGCGCGGGCACATTTTCCACAATTGATGCACTTATTTTTATCAACCTGTATGCTCAACAGGGATACCTTGTTAAAAAGCGAATATATGGCACCCAGAGGGCATATCCACTTACAGAACGGTCTGTAAAAAATAATGCTTAATATAATAAAAAGTATAAGTACAGAACTCTTGAAGGTGAAGAGCCTGCCTAGTGCCGAACGGATTCCGGAGTTGGTGAGGGAAAGCGGAATTGCTCCTTCAAGCACACCTTGCGGACATATATACTTACAGAAAAACGGATCGCCCATACCGATTGAGTTGGTAACAACGATAGGCAGTAAAATTACAAACACCGCAAGTATTACATATTTGATATAACGCAAAGGCTTAAGCTTTGCCGTGGAGAACTTTTTTCCCGGTATTTTATGCAGAAGCTCCTGAAACCACCCGAACGGGCAGAGAAAACCGCAGACAAATCTGCCAAGGAGCACACCGATAAGTATAAAAAAACCGGTTATATAGTACGAAAACTTAAATTTTGAGGAACCTACTACTGCCTGAAAAGCACCTATCGGGCATGCACCTGATGCTGCCGGGCAGGAATAACAGTTAAGTCCGGGTACACATACAGACTTCATGTTGCCGCGGTATATGGTTCCTTTAAAAAGATTGGGCAGATGGATATTGGTCAGCAGAGTTGCCGCAAGCTGAATCCATCCACGGAATTTTGCAGCTGTTTTTGAAAAAATATTTGTTTTTTTATCCAATTCCAACACACTCCAGACATAATTTTATTGCTTTGCTAAGTACCGTTGCAATTTCACCGCGGTAAGCACCATATATAATCATGGCAGCTCCGGCACACAGCAGAACAATTTGTGTGATTGCTTTTGCTCGGGTTTTCAAATTGATACCACCTTTCTACTGTATATTTTGCAGGTCAATACAACTGTAGCAGGGCTTAAAGATAATATTGACCTTTTCATAACATCATTTTACAATAGTTGGTGTAAAATCTTTGTTAAGAAATCAGGCGGCGGGAGAATATTATGAGACTGTTAATAATAGAGGATGAAAAAAAATTATGTGATACTATTGCAAAGAGCCTGCATGCTTCAGGTTATGAGACAGATGTCTGTTACGACGGAAATGAAGCATTGGAGATGGTTTATTCGGAGGAATATGATCTGATTGTGCTTGATTTAAATCTGCCCGGCACGGACGGGATGGAGATACTCAGACAGTTAAGGGAGCATAATGAGGAAACAAGAGTGCTGATATTATCCGCGCGGAGCCAGATTGCGGATAAGGTGCGGGGGTTGGACGCAGGAGCAAATGATTATATGGAAAAACCTTTTCATCTTCAGGAACTGGAAGCACGCATCAGAAGCCTTACAAGGCGCAGATTTATACAGAATGATATATGCTTGGAATGCGAGGGGGTAAGATTTGATACAAGGGAGAGAGCTGCGTATGTGGGTGGAGAGAAGATAACACTCACAAGAAAGGAGAACGGCATACTTGAGTATCTGCTGCTTAATCAGGGCAGACCGGTGAGCCAGGAGGAGCTGATTGAGCATGTGTGGGATGCAAATGTTGACAGTTTAACAAGTTCAATTCGTGTGCACATGTCTTCACTTAGAAAGAAGCTTAAAGCAGCATTAGGTTATGATCCGATTGTGAATAAAATTGGTGAAGGATATAGAATAGGAGGTAACGCGTGAAAAGAATCTCGCTTCAATGGAGGCTGACTTTGTTTACGGCTCTGCTTATTGCCGCTGTCTGCATAAGCCTTAATTTCCTTTTATACAGAAACGGAGTCTATTATATAGATTCCCTTCAGAGCACAGTGGTAGATTATAATGGTTCAGGTGAGAATATTTATATTGATATTCCTGACAGCCAGTGGGATGATTTTGCAGATAAGTTCTCGATACAGATATTTGACACCAAGGCGGGATATCGGAGAAGAGGATGGCTGATTACTGCAGTTGTTACGATTCTTGGTGGTGCAGTGACATATTTTGTGAGCGGGCATGCCCTTAAGCCACTCAAAGAATTTTCGGCAAGGGTAGAAAATGTGCAGGCGCGTAACATGACGGATTGTGCCATAGATGGAAAGGGGGTGCCTGAGTTCAGGAAACTGAGTGACTCATATAATGAGATGCTTGTCAGATTGTCTGATGCATTCGAAATACAGAGACAGTTCACGGGAAACGCAGCTCATGAGCTCAGGACACCACTGGCAATTATGCAGGCTCAACTGGAATTATACAATTCCACGGAGCATCAGGGGAATGATGCCGACACGGCTGAAGTAATAAAGATGGTGACTGAGCAGACAGAGAGGCTTAGCAGTCTTGTGGGTACTCTTCTTGATATGAGCGAGCTGCAGACGGTGGAACGCTCAGACAATATTGAGGTGAATTCTTTGATTGATGAGGTAGTGGCAGACCTTGAGCCTCTGGCTGAGAAAAGAAATATAGAGCTTGTGGCAGAGGCGGGGAAGTGCGATATATATATAATGGGAAGCGATATACTCATCTACCGTATGATATATAATCTGACCGAGAACGCTATAAAATACAATAAAGATAACGGAAAGGTCAGGATATCGGCATATAAGGATAACAGCAGTGTAATTATTCTTGTGGAGGACACAGGGAACGGAATTCCATGTGAGTACAGGGAAAAGATATTCGAGCCGTTCTTCCGGGTGGATAAATCGAGAAGCCGTGAGCTTGGAGGTGTTGGTCTTGGACTTGCCCTTGTCAGAGAGATTGTAAGGCTGCATGGCGGAAGCGTCTCTGTAAAAAAGAGTGGTAAAGAGGGAACTGTCCTTGAAATTGAGCTGCCGGGCAGGATTGGGTAGACCGATTCCCGAGACATACTGTGCAATCACGGTTGCAAGTGCGGCTCCGCCGATTCCGAGAGGTATTACTGCGACAAAGAGAATGTCGAGGGCGATGTTTAAAACAGCACTGACTGCAAGGAATATAAGCGGGGCGGAGGAGTTGCCGAGTGCTCTTAGCATGCATGAAAAGAATTTCCTGCTATCATCGGCAGGGCAAACAGCATGAGTGTCCTGCCTATATTTCCTTTGGTTAAATCGTGGTACATTTTTATCTCCGTCTTTTAGCCTGAAATTCCAACATATTGATATATTATCAGAAAGTGTTCTTATAATGGAATAGGAAAAAATGCCGATAAAAAATATATAAAGTTGCTGCATTATGCGAATGGAATCGTATATTATGGAGGGCGTGTAGTGTGAAAAATAAGCTTGATAGCTTATTGTTTCACAAGCCATGCAAGCATGGCTTTGGCTATTTGTGCCGCAGGCGTCACAAAATAGCTTTTATCGTGGCCAAAATTTGAGATTTTGCCCACGATTCCTCCGGCAAAAAAACATTGCCTGCGGAATGGAGATTAACATGGATGTTAATAATCTTTCGGTGGGAATGTCGGGAACGGTTGCGGTTTCTAAGGGCAGCCCATCGTATTCGAAGTCAGGAAAGAAATCGCTGTCGTATAATCCGAGGGATATATCGTCACAGATAATGAGGGCGAAGAAGATGACAGGTGCCACACAGGTATTGAGCCGTGCCAGAGCTAAGGTGGCGATGTTAAGAAGAGCCAAGGCAACAGGTGAATATGATTCTGCGGAGCTTGAAAATGCACTTATGCATGCCAAGCGTATGGTGGAGTGCGCCGGTATGAAGGTTAATAATCTGAGGGAGGAGGATATGTTAAAAAAGAAGGCCGAGCGCAAGGAAGAACAGCAGGAAGAACAGATGAGGAATGCACAGAGGCTTGAGCGGATAAAGCGGAACACACACAGAAGAGACGAGAATAAGGAGATTGCGGATGCCGATATGAAATATTATCAGAGGGCATACACGAACGGAGGGGCGTATACTTCAGGCGGCACCGGAGCCTCATCGGCAGCAGCGTCACTTGAAATCAGCTCTGCGGCAGGAAGCATGCAGAGTCTTAAGATAGCGGAGGCTTCCATGGCACAGACAGGCAGCGCAGTGGATGTGCTTGTATAATAAGTAAATAATGAAATAAATTTACTGTCATGTCAAAAATATATTGATATTTTTTCGGCGTGGCAGTATAATTTTGCCAGCAAGTTAGCATACACTAACTAAAATACAATACAACTAACAAGATGCTTTGCTATGGGAGGGTGAAAGATGCTGGTAGAATTTAAGGATGTGGTAAAGACATATGGTGAAGGCGAGGGAAAGCAGACGGCGGTAGACCATGTGAGCTTTATGATTGCTGAGGGTGAGTTTGTTGTTATTCTTGGTCAGTCGGGAGCGGGAAAGTCAACCATTCTCAATATGCTCGGCGGAATGGATACACCGACGGAGGGAACGGTAACTGTTGCGGGCAGGGAAATATCGAGGATGAATGACAGACAGCTCGGAGCTTACAGAGCACAGGTTATCGGATTTATTTTTCAGTTCTACAATCTGCTTCCGAGTCTGACAGCCTATGAGAATATAGCGCTTACAAGAAGCATTGTTAAGAATGCGGTTGAACCTGATAAAAATGAATGGCATGAGGCTGTCGTAGGAAGCATATACAGAAGCTGTGAGTCACAGGGAATTGCTTATCTCCGCGATGACTATGAAAAGACGGGAGCAGAGTACACACCGACTCTTCTTATGACTGATGATGAGAGTGCACACGATGCGTCGACATTAAAATATGTTACAAGCGTGAACAGCAGGTCCGACATGATTGCTGCCTATGAGAAAAGCATGGAGGTAGTCAATATCATGGTATATATGATGGTGATTTTCTCAACGGTAATGATTGTAGTCGTTCTCTACAACTCAGGCTCGCTTTCATTTAATGAGCGCGTGAAGGAGCTTGCCACCCTCAAGGTCATGGGACTTCAGTCATCACAGATAAGACACCTTCTTACCGTGCAGAACATATGGCTGTCAGTCATCGGCATAATAATCGGAACACCGCTCGGCAACATATCGCTCAATGCGATGATGAACAGCAACGGCGAGAACTTCGACTACAGTCTGTCCGTACCTGTAATTGACTATATAATATCGGGAATACTTGTACTGGTTGTCTCTGTGCTTGTCAGCTTCATGTTCTCGAGCAGAATAAAAAAGCTTGATCTTGTGGAGACGCTCAAAGGTGTAGAATAAAAAGTTAAAATACACCCTTGACATTCCTCAATATGGGTGATATATTCTTTATAAATTTAACAGACTAAACCGTTGAAGCGAAGGTAAAGGTAATTATGCTCATACAGAGAGCCCACGTTGCTGAGAGTGGGTAGAACACAGGTTATCAAGTGGATCGCCGAGGGCATGGAACAAAGGAATGATGACAACACCGAGTATTCCGTGACGTGCAGGCATACGTCAGTTGCCGGGGATATGCTAGTATCCTGATAAGAGCACAGCGTGGCTGTGAAGCAAGGTGGTACCGCGGATTAACACATTCGTCCTTGGCAGAGAAGAAATATCTCTGTCAGGGACTTTTTTAGTGTATAAGCTGTCGTCCTGTTGACAATCAGCCGTCATGCTCGCATGTAAGGCTGATTGTTAATTGGACGATGTAACAGGAATGAGGATGCAGCGCTGCGAGCAAGCGAGCAGTGCGAAATCCGAATTACTGTTAAGAATTGCGAGAGCACGAAGTGCGGAGCAATTCTAAGCTTATACACGAAGAGTGGAAAGAGGAATTGGGAAAGCACGAAGTGCGGAGCAATTCTAAGCTTATACACAAGCACACACGCCAGAGCGGTTTGAAAAGATAGAACAAAAAATTAAGGAGGAACCCCATGAAAATCAATCTCACCACGGACGAAGTAAAGCAGATTGCCTCAACCGGCGACTACGATATCATACCGATATGTACGGAACTGCTGTCGGACATAAAGACACCGGTTCAGGTCTTAAGAAGTCTTATGAATGTATCCGAGCATTGTTACATGCTCGAGAGTGTTGAGGATAATGAACGATGGGGACGCTATTCGTTCCTCGGCTTTGAACCGAAGTTCATAATAACCTGCTGCGATGGAAAAATGAGAGTCGGGGACAAGGAGTTTCAGACGGATAATCCTGACAAGCATATAAGAGATGTGCTTTCAAAATATAAGAGTCCGGTGATTGAGGGAATGCCGACATTCACGGGCGGTCTGGTAGGATATTTCTCCTACGATTACCTCAAATACTCGGAGCCGACATTGAGACTCGACGCAAAGGACACGGAAGGCTTTAAGGACGTTGATTTGATGCTTTTTGATAAAGTAATCGTATTCGATAATCTAAAAAGCAAGATAATACTCATCGCGAATGTCTCGACGCAGAATATCGATGCGGGATACGGGTGGGCGGTTGAAGAGCTGCGCAGGATGGAGGAGCTTGTAAGGCACGGTGAACCGAAAAAAGATATTGGCGGACACATGACAAGTGAGATTAAGCCATTATTTTCCAAGGAAGAATATTGCGGAATGGTTGAGAAGGCAAAGCACCATATATACGAGGGAGATATTTTTCAGATAGTTTTATCCAACCGTCTTGAGGCAGAGTATGAGGGCAGCCTTTTAAATACTTACAGGGTGCTTAGAACGCTCAATCCGTCACCTTATATGTTCTACTTCTCGGGAACGGATATGGAGGTCGCGGGAGCGTCGCCAGAGACACTCGTAAAGCTTGAGAACGGAGTGCTTCACACATTCCCGCTTGCCGGGACGAGACCGAGAGGAAAGACGGCAGAGGAGGATGCACAGCTTGCGAAAGAGCTTTTGGCAGACCCGAAGGAGCTCGCAGAGCATAATATGCTCGTTGACCTTGGAAGAAATGATTTGGGAAAGATAAGCCGATTCGGAACGGTTGAGGTTGAGAAGTATCACTGCATTGAAAAGTATTCGCATGTAATGCACATCGGCTCGACGGTGCGAGGGCAGATAAGGGAAGATAAGGACGCGCTCGATGCCGTGGACGCGGTGCTTCCTGCGGGAACCCTGTCGGGTGCGCCAAAGCTCAGAGCCTGTCAGATAATAAATGACCTCGAGAACAACAAGAGAGGAATATACGGCGGAGCAATCGGCTACATAGATTTCACGGGAAATCTTGATACCTGCATAGCAATAAGAATCGCCTACAAGAAAAACGGCAGGGTGTTTGTCAGAAGCGGTGCGGGAATAGTCGCCGATTCGGTTCCTGAGAAGGAATATCAGGAGTGCATCAATAAGGCGGCGGCAGTTGTAAAAGCACTTGAGGAAGCGTCAGGACTTGAAGAGTAGAGAAGCTATATATTTGAAAGTTGGGCGTTGTACAATTATGAGTTTCGCAATTAACTAATATATTTGTAAAAAAAGGAGGACGAAAAGGATGATTCTGCTCATAGACAATTACGACAGCTTTTCATATAACCTGTACCAGCTTGTGGGAAGCATTGAGCCTGACATAAAGGTTATAAGAAATGACGCGATGACGGTAAAAGAGATAGAAGAATTAAAGCCCGATGGAATAATTATCTCGCCGGGGCCCGGAAGACCTGAGGATTCGGGAGTGTGTCCCGAGGTTATCAAAAAGCTTGGCGGGAAGCTTCCTATTCTCGGTGTATGTCTCGGACATCAGGCAATATGCATGACCTACGGAGCAACGGTATCATATGCCAAAGAGCTGATGCACGGCAAGCAGTCAGATACGACGCTCGATACTGACTGTGAGCTTTTTAAGGGTTGTCCGAAGGTTACACCCGTTGCGAGGTATCATTCACTTGCGGCGGTGGAGAGTACGATGCCGGAGTGTCTTATAGTGACGGCGAGAACCGCGGACGGAGAGATTATGGCGGTTAAGCATAGAGATTATCAGGTGTACGGGGTGCAGTTCCATCCGGAGTCAATTATGACACCTGAGGGCAAGCTGATGCTTGCGAATTTCATAGGATTGGCTGGCAGAGATTGAAAACATACATCTGAACGGGGATAAGCAATTTGACAGATTATCGGAGTGGAAATCATAAAAAATTTTGAGATGAAAAATCAAAAACATATTTGAACTTTATAAAAAAATTCGTAGAAAGCGAGGAAGTAATTATGATTAAGGAAGCCATTGTAAAGATTGTCCAGAAGGGTGATTTGACCTACGATGAGGCATATCAGGTAATGAATGAGATTATGAGCGGTGAGACAACCCAGACACAGAATGCGGCATTTCTTGCAGCACTGTCAACAAAGAGCACAAAGGCTGAGACGATAGAGGAAATCTCAGGCTGTGCTGCAGCGATGAGAGAGCACGCGGTTAAGGTTGAGCATGAGGGGGATGTGCTTGAGATTGTGGGAACGGGTGGTGACGGAGCGCACAGCTTCAACATCTCGACGACGGCGGCTATGGTCATAGCGGCAGCAGGAGTCAAGGTCGCAAAGCATGGCAACCGCGCGGCATCGTCAAAGAGCGGAACGGCTGACTGCCTCGAAGCACTCGGTGTGAATATTAATCTTGAACCTGAGCAGTGCAGAAAGCTTATCGACACCGTCGGAATCTGTTTCCTTTTTGCCCAGAAATATCACACATCAATGAAGTATGTCGGCGCAATCAGAAAAGAACTGGGAATCAGAACCGTGTTCAACATATTAGGACCGCTCACTAACCCGGCACATCCTACGTTTCAGGTGCTCGGAGTGTACGATGAGTCGCTCGTTGAGCCGCTCGCACAGGTTCTCATGGAGCTCGGAGTAAAAAAAGGAGTTGTAGTGTACGGCATGGATAAGCTTGATGAGATTTCGATAAGCGCGCCTACCAAGGTATGTGACTTTGAGAACGGAAGATACAGAACATACACGATTAAGCCTGAGGACTTCGGCTTTAAGACAGCCGACAAGTCGGAGATTGTCGGTGGAACACCTCATGAGAACGCAGAGATTACGGTCGGAATCCTTGACGGAAGCATAAAGGGAGCAAAAAGAGAGATAGTGCAGCTCAATGCGGGAGCAGGACTTTTTGTTTCGGGAAAGACAGCGACACTTGCCGACGGAGTTAAGCTTGCGGGTGAGATAATCGACTCGGGCGCGGCACTTGAAAAGCTGAATGAACTTAAGAAAGCGTCACAGGAAGTATGAGCAATATACTTGACACGATAGCGGAATATGCATGCTGCCGCACAGAGCAGGCAAAAAAGAATATTTCAGTCTTGGATATGAGAAGGCTTGCCGAGGAAAAGACACGGGAGACCAGGGAGTTAAACCGCGATTTCCTTTTTGAGAGGGAGCTTGGAAAAGCTGAAATCACATTTATTTGTGAATGTAAAAAGGCATCACCGTCAAAGGGACTGATTGCGCCGGATTTTCCGTACCTTGAGATTGCAAAGGAGTATGAGACGGCGGGAGCGGGAGCTATATCGGTGCTCACCGAGCCTAAGTGGTTTCTCGGCAGCAATGAGTATCTGCGAGAGATAGCGCAGAATGTGAATATCCCTTGTCTCAGAAAGGATTTCACGGTCGATGAGTACATGATATACGAGGCAAAGACGCTCGGAGCGTCGGCAGTGCTTCTAATCTGTGCCATAACGGAAAAAAAGAGATTGCAGGAGTACATAGAAATCGCGGACAGCCTTGGTTTGTCGGCACTTGTCGAGGCACATGATGAAAAAGAAATTGAGACTGCACTCGATTCGGGAGCGCGGATAATAGGAGTGAACAACAGAAATCTCAAGGATTTCACGGTTGATGTCCACAACAGCGAGAGGCTGAGAAGGCTTGTTCCGAAAGAGGTGATGTTTGTCGCCGAGAGCGGAATAAAGACGGCACAGGATATAGATGTTCTCCGCGCGGCGGATGTGAACGGAGTTCTAATCGGCGAGACGATGATGCTCTCGGACGATAAGAGCGTAATGCTTAAGAGCCTGAGAGGATATTAAAAGGCATTTTCAGGGAGGTGAGCACACTGACAAAGGTTAAAATATGCGGGCTGAGCCGCGAGTGCGACATTGAGTACGCCAACAGGCTGAAGCCGGATTACATCGGCTATGTATTTTGGCAGAGGAGCAGAAGATATGTCACGCGGGAGCAGGCAGAGGCACTCACGCGAAGGCTTGACGGCGCGATAACACCTGTCGGGGTGTTCGTCGACGAGGAGCCTGAGCTTGTCTCACGGCTTGCAAATGACGGTACGATAAAGCTTATACAGCTTCACGGGCATGAGAACGAGGAATATCTGAGAGAGCTTAAAAGCATGACAGACGCACCGATTATCAAGGCTTTTAAGATAAGAGGTGACGAGGACATCGAAAAAGCCAACACATTTCCGTCAGATTATATTTTGCTCGACAATGGTTACGGAACGGGACAGACATTTGACTGGAGCTTCGTTCGCGGAATAAAAAGACCGTTCTTTCTCGCAGGAGGCGTGAATGCCGACAACGTGAGGGATGCCATAGATAAGCTTTCGCCGTACGCGGTTGACATAAGCTCAGGCGTTGAAACGGACGGGTATAAGGATTTTGATAAGATGCTGCACTTTATTAACAAGGTCAGATACTAATACATATAGCTTAGCAATTACCTATCTATAAGACGGATATAAGGAGGAAACATATGGATAACATAAACGACAGCTTCTACACAGGAAGCACAGGCAACGGAAGGTTCGGACAGCACGGAGGTCAGTACATTCCCGAAACACTCATGAATGCGGTCATAGAGCTTGAGAAGGCTTACAATCACTACAAGGATGATCCTGAATTTAACAGTGAGCTCAACACGCTCCTCAATGAATATGCGAACCGCCCGAGCCGTCTTTACTATGCCAAAAAGATGACGGAGGATTTAGGCGGTGCTAAAATCTATTTAAAAAGAGAGGATTTAAACCACACGGGCGCACACAAGATTAACAATGTGCTCGGACAGGCACTTCTCGCAAAGAAGATGGGAAAGACAAGGCTCATCGCCGAGACGGGAGCAGGCCAGCACGGTGTGGCGACCGCGACGGCGGCAGCACTCATGGGAATGGAATGTGTTGTGTTCATGGGCGAGGAGGACACAAAAAGGCAGGCACTCAACGTGTACAGAATGAGACTTTTAGGAGCTGAGGTTATCCCGGTAAAATCAGGGACGGCGACGCTTAAGGATGCAGTGTCGGAGGCAATGCGCGAGTGGACGAACAGAATTGATGATACACATTACTGCCTCGGCTCTGTCATGGGACCGCATCCGTTTCCTACGATTGTCCGCGATTTTCAGGCGGTAATCTCAAAGGAAATCAAGGAGCAGCTCTACGAGAAGGAGGGAAAGCTCCCAGACGCGGTGATAGCCTGTGTCGGCGGCGGCTCCAACGCAATCGGAACCTTTTACAATTTCATAAACGACAAGAGTGTAAGGCTCATAGGCTGTGAGGCAGCAGGAAGAGGAATTGATACCTTCGAGACTGCGGCGACGGTAAACACCGGAAGAGAGGGAATTTTCCACGGAATGAAATCGTACTTCTGCCAGGACAAATACGGTCAGATTGCTCCGGTTTACTCAATCTCAGCGGGACTTGACTACCCGGGAATCGGACCTGAGCACGCATACCTTCACGACATCGGAAGAGCGGAGTATGTCCCGGTGACTGACGACGAGGCTGTTGACGCATTCGAGTATCTCTCTAAGATGGAGGGCATCATCCCTGCAATCGAGTCGGCACATGCCGTGGCATATGCTAAGAAGCTGGCACCGACGATGGACAAGGACAAGATAATAGTTATCACGATTTCAGGCAGAGGAGACAAGGACTGTGCGGCTATTGCGCGCTACAGAGGGGAGGATATTAATGAGTAGATTAAAGGAAGCATTTAAGGACGGCAAGGCATTTATACCATTTATAACCTGCGGAGACCCTGACCTTGAGACGACTGCCGCAATCGTCAAGGAGATGGCTGCAAACGGCGCCGACATCATAGAGCTCGGAATCCCTTTTTCAGATCCGACGGCTGAGGGACCTGTCATTCAGGAGGCTAACATCCGTGCGCTCTCAGGCGGTGTAACAACTGACAAGATTTTTGATTTTGTGAGGGAAATAAGAAAAGAAGTGAGCACGCCTATGGTGTTCATGACCTACGCAAATGTCGTATTTTCCTACGGAAGCGAGAAGTTCATCTCAATCTGTAAGGAAATCGGAATCGACGGACTTATACTTCCTGACATTCCTTATGAGGAAAAGAATGAATTTCTTCCTATATGTAAAAATTATGATGTCGACCTTATCTCACTCATAGCACCGACCTCACATGAACGTGCGGCGATGATTGCGCGAGAGGCGGACGGTTTTATCTATCTCGTCTCATCACTCGGCGTTACGGGCGTGCGCTCTAAGATTACGACCAACATCGGCGAGATTGTAAATATGATTAAGGAGAACACCGGCGTTCCATGTGCAGTCGGCTTTGGCATATCGACTCCCGAGCAGGCGGCTCAGATGGCAGCGGTATCAGACGGTGTAATCGTCGGAAGCGCGATTATGAAGCTTGTCGCCGAGCACGGCAAGGAAGCACCGAAGTATGTCGGGGAGTATGTAAAGAGGATGAAGGAGGCGTGCGCGGGGAGAAGATAGGCAGGGAGAAAGTGAAATTTTATTACCATAAATACATGACAATGTTTTTTAACAATGTTATAATATGGTTAAAATAAAAAGGCACTTAAACTTGGCATATAGAGAGGTGAGAGTATGATGTATCCGTATATGACACTGGCGGATGAGACAGAGATAGTCCATTCACAGATAATTGAGAAGGACGGTCAGAAAAAGGTGATTGTAAATTTTGAACGCCCCACGGAAAATGGGTTTGATTCTGCAAGATGTGAACTCCCGGACTATAAATGGACGGAGCGTGAAGGATATTCGGATGATGAGATAGCTATGTTTGAAGAGCTGCTTCATAGCAATGCACACCTGTTATACAAGTATGCTGAGAATGGAGGAATCCGAATTGCCTAAATTATTTATGGTAAGTGGTTATACGGTTTATTTTTGGTCTAATGAGAATGATGAGCCGATTCACGTTCATGTATCCAAGGGTAAACCAACACCTAATGCGACAAAAATATGGCTCACAAGGTCGGCTGTATTTTGGCGAGCAATGGCAGTAAGATTTCCAACAAAGAGTTAAACGAGTTAATGGAGTTTATCTCAGCCCAGTTTTTCCTTATATGTGCAAAATGGAAACAGGCATTTGTAACGGATGAGATTAAGTTCTATTGTTAATAAGGTGTAAATATTTTTTGAGGTTAAAAGCAGTCGCGTATGACTGCTTTTTTCTTTGCGTAACAATTCCGTAACAAACTTTAACACAAATGTAACAAAATGTAAGGAATTTGTAACCATTTTCGGGTGAGCGTGTGATAGCATATAGGTAAGGGACATTTAACTATATAGCAGATAATTGCAAAATATAGTTGAGGGTATAAGGATTCGTCGGTCATGACATGCTAAGGTAATTTAGGGTGGATAATGCGGTTGTGTTTATACATGGTGCGACTTTTGGGAAAGGCATAGATGTTCTTGAAACTCTGTGTGTTATACAGCCAAAGTCAGCATGGATGCTGACTTAGATGCCACCGGTCATGGATGACCGATTGGCATCGTTGGCGGATGATTGAAAATATGTTTTTCAGAGTTTTTAGAACATCTTAGCCTTGTACAATGGAGAAACATGTATAAACACAACTCATTATACATTTACAAGACGAATTGCATGTCATGACCGACGAATCCGATGCGTGTCAATATTTTGCAGTTATTTACGCACTCATGAGGGAGGGTTACATCATGAAACACATATATATACCCGTATCTGCAGTTGCTCTCGCGGCAGCAGTTCTTTTTACCGCCTGCGCTCGTGGCGGCGGGGACACAGAAAACGTGCCGCCTGCAGGTCAGACGGAGTCAGAGCAGGTCACGGGCTCGGAAACAGCCACGGTTCCTGACAAGCCGACCGCGGAGCTTTATTGCGGGCTTCTTGACGGCATTGACGAGGAGAAGGTGGCGCACGGAGCCGAATACAGGTACAACGAGGACAGTAAAAGCTGGGACGAGGTGTACTCGATTGATAATGTAAGTGTTGTATATGATACGGCATACAACAAGCTTGCGATTGAGTACATGGACAGCGTGAGCGAGGTGCCTTGGGCGGTACAGCATAACGAGAGCGGTGCGGGAATGCGGATTGGTCTTGTCGATTTGACGATGGACAGACAGGACGAGCTTGTGCTTGAGGTGTATGACAGGGAGCGGAGCCTTTATTTTGTGTATGACTTAAAGAATGGCAGAGATTTGTCACCGCATTACTGTGAGGATGCTTCGGATATTGCAAGTGCGTATTTTTATCCCGAATATGCCAAGGAGCTTGGCGTGGCGGTCAATGAAAGTTTCGCGAATGTCGGCATGGCTGGCATATATACTGACGGCGGGGGACTCAAGGTTGATTATCTGTGCTCACGAAGGGATAACCTTGGAGAGATTTCCAAGAGCATAGTGAAGAATAAGATGCTGAGCCTTCAGATGTACATGCCGGTTATTTATGGCACATACTGGAACTGTGATTTTGATGTGAGGTTCGACGGAAACGGCTGCCATATAAGTAATGTCGAGGCTGAGAACGGATTCTTGAAATATTCGAAAAAGATACAGATGCAGGGCGAGAACAGCCTTGAGGGAACGGTTGAGTATGAGAACGGACATTTTTGTCTGGTGTATACGGGTGAGGATGTCGAGGTAAAAATACTCATAGACGGCAAAAATTCACCGATGGAGGTGTATCTTGACGGCAAAAAGGTTGAGCGCGATGAGTTTTTAAACGTCGATGCCTATGAACTGCTTTCATTCAGCGCCGAGGATGATGACGGCGACGGTGTCACCGACAAGCTCGTGTGGACGACTAAGTATCCTAATCAGAAGCCGGGAAGTTGGGCGATGAGCTTTGAAAATGTTCCGCTGTCGGTGAATGCAGAGCTTATAGAGTCTGTGCCGGGGCTTATAAAGGAGGCGCTGACAGGCAGACGGGAGATTATCTTTAACGGAGAAAGCATTCAGAGCGTTGAGGATATTGTGAGCAGCGCGACGGGAAGAAAATTGCGCGAGGACACCTTCAGCGTGGTTGATTTTGATGCGGACGGATTTAACGAGGTCGTGATGTACGATGAGCCAAGCTATATCTTTCACACCGATGGTGAGCGTGTGTATGTCTATGCGATACCGTACAGAGGGCTCACGGATATAAAGACTGACGGCACATGGAACAGCTCGGGCGGGGCAAGCGAGTACTATTATAAGAGATTTGCTGGCTTTACGGACACCGAGATGCTCGGTGAGACCTACCTTCATATACACGGCGATACCTATTGGGACGGCGATTACTATTCGGAGGAAGGACAGGCAAATGAGCTCACTGAGGAGCAGGCAAATGCTGTCATGGCGGAGCACTCGGATGTAAAGACGGGAATATACAGATATTCGAAGCATTATTTTGAGGGTAAAACCTTTGCAGAGCTGTTTGGAGAGAACAGGATGCCCGATATGCCGACGTTTGCGGATATAACCAAGCTTGAGTATGACAATCCCGAGCTTGGCAAGGAGCTTGCATACGAGTACGATGAGCAAAATGACAGGTGGTACGCCGCATTTAAGTACGGGGATGTCATTTTAAGGCGCATAGATTCGGTGAGCACCGAGCTTGAATATCAGGGACGGAAGTATTTCTTTGACAAGGGCTGGACGATAGAGCTTGACGGGACGCTAAGCGGAATGGACATCGACATGAGGGATGTCACGGGGGACGGCGTTCCCGAGCTGATACTTAGCACATACAACGGGAAACATATCGACGAGTGCTCATCCGTGAGTATATTTGATTTGGCTGAATGGAAGGATATTACGCCGTACTACGCGGTTGAGTCCGTCATGTCGCTGTGGGTTGATGACATTGCCGAAATCGAGCAGCAGATAATTGACTATGGGACAGCGGACGACTATGTAAAAATAGTGCCGAACCCTGACGGCTCGATGCCACTTGATTTTTTGGGTGGCTCGGTGCAGAAAACAACGGCTGAGCTGTCGCAGGATGGAGAACTCACCGTGACATACATGGAGTGCGGTGGAGAAGGGCAGAGAAGCATCTGCTTCAGATATGTGTATGACGGGGAGGCGGGTGCATATATCTATAAGGATATGGACGTGACCGACAATGCAGAAGGAGCGGAACAGCAGTAGGTAAGACGAGAAATAAAAGCATTGAGGTAATAATGGAACAGAATTATGACAGAAGAGCTGCACCGAAAAAGGTGCGGCTCTTTTTACGTTCATTTTACATCCGACTGATTAATTTTTTTACATGCCACGAGTAAACTCTTATTTGTAAACGGGAAGTAAAGAGGTTTACAAACAGGATTCAGGTGTCAAGACATGCGGATCTGATTTTTATGTGTTTATCATGTTATATTTATGCATATCAGCTCCGTTGTACGAAGCAGGTTGTTCTAATGACTCCGTAGAAATATTTCTGCTTCCGCCACCGTTGCAAAATCAGCCCTCCATGGCTGTTTGCAACTCAGCCGGCATCCATGCCGTCTGTGGCTGGACAGGAAGCAGAGTCCTAAGAACAACTAAGCTTCTTCCAAAAGTTGTGATATGCATAAATATAACATGATATACATATTGAAGTTGTGAAAGCATGTTTTGACACCTGAATCCGAATAGTGAAGAAGAAAAGAATAAGAGATTTAGCCGGGGACGGCAGAAAGAGGCAGAAAAATGAGAAAGAATTTATTTAAGAAGTTGGTTGCGATGGCAGCTTGTGCCGCAATGTCAGTCGTTATGATGACAGGCTGTAACAGCAGCTCAGAAAGCGACAGCACAACAGCAGGTTCATCAACAGGTTCGACGACAACTGAAGCACAGACAACCACAGAGACAGCAAGTAGGTCTGATGCTAATAAGAGCCTTTCGGGAACAATTTCACTCGCAGGCTCAACATCAATGCAGAAGCTCGCAGATGCACTTGCAGAGACCTTCATGGAGGCTAACAGCGGTGTAACCGTGACGGTTGAGTATTCAGGTTCATCGGCAGGTATCGAGTCACTTCTCGGCGGAAGCTGTGACATCGGCAATGCTTCAAGAAACTTGAAGGACAGCGAGAAGGAAGGCGGAGCTGTTGAGAACATCGTGGCAATCGACGGAATCGCAGTAATCGTTGACAAGAGCAACAGTGTAGCAGGTCTTACAAAGCAGCAGCTCTCAGACATCTACACGGGTGTGATCACCAACTGGAGCGAGGTTGGCGGAAGCGATACACCGATTGTTGTAGTAGGACGTGAGGCAGGTTCAGGTACAAGAGGAGCATTCGAGGAGATTTTAAAGGTTGAGGATGCCTGCAAGTATGCAGTTGAGTGCGATTCAACAGGTGCGGCAATGGCAAAGGTTGCTTCAACAGAGGGTGCTATCGGTTATGTTTCACTCGATGTACTTGACGATTCCGTAAACGCACTAAAGCTCGATGAGGTTGAACCTACATCGGATAACATCGTTGCAGGTACATACTTTCTTTGCAGACCGTTCGTAATGGCTACCAAGGGCGAAATCAGTGAGCAGAGCGAGCTCGTTCAGGCATTCTTCGACTTCGTTAAGTCTGATGAAGGCAAGGCTGTTATCAAGGCAGTAGGTCTTATAACGGCAGAGTAATAGGATTTCCTTAAATAAAGATAAATGATGATAGATTGATTTAAGCGGCATGGGGTAAGGTGCCTTGTGACACAGCACTCTGCCGCTTAGTGTCTATAGCTTTGAGGCATCCGCGGCGATATGGCGGAGAAATGAGGTAAATGTGAAAGCAGAAACGGAAAAAAAGACGGAGATAGATATTTTCAGGGGTAAAATTACAAAAAATGTAATAGAGGTAACCGCAAAGGTGATTTTTACGGTGTTCGCATTCGTCGCCGTGGCTGCGGTAATTTCACTCACCGTGTATATGTTTATCAAGGGACTTCCGGCACTCGGAGAGGTCGGAATTGCCGGGATTTTGTTCGGTACGGTATGGGAGCCTACAGCGGCGACACCGCATTACGGAATATTCTATGTCATTCTGACATCAATTGCAGGCACGGCGATGGCGATAATAATCGGTGTTCCGATAGGACTTCTCACAGCTGTATTTTTGGCGGAGGTTGCACCTGCGAAGTTATCCAAGGTGGTTAAGCCTGCTGTTGAGCTTTTGGCAGGTATTCCTTCCATTGTATATGGACTTATCGGAATCATGGTGCTCAATCCGCTCATGTATAAACTTGAGAAAATAATTTTTGCCGGAAGTAAGACACATCAGTTCACGGGTGGTTCTAATCTGATTTCAGCCGTGCTTGTGTTGGCAATAATGATACTTCCGACTGTTATAAATATAAGTGAATCGTCGATAAGGGCGGTTCCGAAGCACTACAAGGCGGCATCGCTCGCGATGGGCGCGACACATATTCAGACCATCTTCAAGGTCATCCTTCCGGCAGCCAAGTCGGGAATAATGACGGCGGTTGTGCTCGGAATAGGGCGTGCGATAGGTGAGGCGATGGCGATAACGCTCGTCGCCGGAAGTGCGGTCAACTTCCCGCTTCCTTTCAACTCAGTGCGTTTCCTCACAACGGCGATTGTGAGTGAGATGGCGTACTCGACGGACACACACAGAAGAGTGCTTTTCACAATCGGACTTGTGCTCTTTGTTTTTATCATGATTATCAATTTTGTGCTCAACAGGCTGTTAAAGAAGGGGGAGAAGGAGAATGGATGATTCAATTCTTGTAAAAAGAAAAAGACCCTTAGACAACATCGCGTATGTGCTCATATATTTCTCTGCGTTCATATCGGTTGCCATCTTAATCGGAATAATCGTGTATGTGACGGTAAAGGGCATAAGCAATGTCAACTGGACATTTTTGAGCACTGAGAGGAGTGCGTTAAAGGGAACAAACGGAATTGCGGGAAACATTTTAAACACGCTCTACATAGTTGTGGTCACGATTGTGATAGCGACACCGATAGGCGTGGGCTCGGCGATATACCTAAACGAGTACGCCAAGCCGGGAAAGCTTGTAAAGATTATTGAGTTTACAACCGAGACCTTGGCGGGAATACCTTCAATCATATTCGGTATGTTCGGACTTGTGCTTTTTAATCAGGCATTCCACCTTGGATACTCGCTTCTTACGGGTGCGCTCACACTCACACTCATGGTGCTTCCGCTTATAACGAGAAACACGCAGGAGGCGCTAAAGACAGTTCCTAAGAGCTACCGCGACGGTTCACTCGGAATGGGTGCGGGAAAGTGGCATATGATAAGGACGATAATTCTTCCGTCGGCGATGCCGGGAATCATCACGGGAATCATTCTCGCAATAGGAAGAATCGTCGGAGAGTCGGCGGCACTCTTGTTCACGGCGGGCTCGGGTTACAAGCTTCCTAAGACACTGCTTGCCTTTTTCATGAAAATCAGGGAGGCGGGAGGAACTCTGACAATCGAGATGTATTTTAGAATGTCTGACGGAAAGTACGGTCAAGCGTTCGGAATCGGTCTGGTGCTTCTTGTTATAGTACTTGCAATCAACTTTATCACAAAATGGCTTGCGGCTCGCTTTGACGTGAACAGGAAAGGATAGGGACATATTATGGAAGAAAAAAAGAATTTATCGGAGAACATTCTTGATATAAAGAAGCTTAATCTGTGGTACGGTGAGAACCACGCCCTGAAGGATGTCGACATGGAGATTAAGCGCAATGCAATTACGGCGTTTATCGGACCGTCAGGCTGCGGAAAATCGACATTTTTAAAGACACTCAACAGAATGAACGACCTCGTGCCGGGCGTGCGCATCGAGGGACAGGTGCTTCTTGACGGCATCGATATATATGGTCCAAAGGTTGACACATCGATGCTCAGAAAGAAAATCGGCATGGTTTTCCAGCAGCCGAACCCGTTCCCGATGAGCATATATGATAATGTGGCTTACGGTCCGAGAATACACGGAATCAAGAACAAGGCAAAGCTTGACCGGATTGTTGAGGAGAGCCTTAGGGGTGCGGCAATTTTTGACGAGGTGAAGGACAGACTTAAAAAATCCGCGCTCGGTCTTTCCGGAGGTCAGCAGCAGCGTCTGTGCATCGCGAGAGCACTTGCAGTGTCTCCTGAGGTTCTTCTCATGGATGAGCCTACAAGCGCACTCGACCCTATATCCACGTTAAAGGTAGAGGAGCTTATGGAAGATCTCAAGAAAAAATATACAGTTGTTGTGGTTACACATAATATGCAGCAGGCGGCGAGAGTGTCAGACGACACGGCGTTCTTCCTTGTCGGCGAGGTGATTGAGAAGGACAGCACGGACAATATCTTCTCACAGCCGAAAGATAAGAGGACGGAGGACTATATTACCGGAAGATTCGGGTGATATCAATTATTATATGAACATTTGACGTTGCACAATTTTGATATATTACCGTCAGGCACGCTTTCGCTACGTTGTATCACGTAGCGGTGCATAAGTTGCTAAAGGACAGCAACTAAGCACCGACGGCTACAAAGTACCTGACTTGCAATATATTAAAATTGTGCAACTGTTCAATGATAATTTTACATACTGAAATACGTGATAATTTTAAAAAAGTAGGAGGATGGTAAGATGAGAAGCAGATTTGACAAGGAGCTTGCACAGCTTAACAGCGAGCTTATCAACATGGGTACTCTTATTGAGCAGGCTATTCAGAATGCGGTTGAGGCTCTTGTGAATCAGAATATAGAGCGGGCTCATAAGGCGGTTGAGTTCGATATTGATGTAGACCAGAAGGAGAAGGATATTGAGAATATATGCTACAAGCTTCTTCTTCACCAGCAGCCGGTTGCTGGGGACTTAAGGCTTATAACTGCGGCACTTAAGATGATAAGCGATATGGAGAGAATCGGAGATCAGGCGGCGGATATATCAGAGCTTACGATAGCAATGTCACAGAAGCCGTATATAAAGAATCTTGAGCACATCCGCTCTATGGCAAGGGAGACAATGATTATGGTCATCGACAGCCTTCAGGCATTTGTCGACAGGGATTTGGAGAAGGCGCATGCTGTAATTGACCATGACGATGTGGTTGATGACCTGTTCATGACGGTAAAAAATGAGATTATACAGATAATTCATAACAGACCTGACGATGGAGACCAGGCGACAGACCTTCTCATGGTTGCAAAGTATTTTGAGAGAATAGGAGACCATGCAACAAACATTGCCGAGTGGGTTATCTTCTCCATCACCGGTGAAAGACAGTAGTACCAAAATGTCCCGAAAATGTATGCCGGACGTGAAATGTAAAATCAATGTAAAATCACCGTAAACCGGCAGTAAATCTTTGAGCAAACTCCGATTATATGTAAATTTTATATAGACTAAGTGTAAAATAAAGTGCTATGCTGTATAAAGATAAGATTTAACATAATATTATTGTCGGAGGGAAATATGGACATATTCAATGTGCTGAACATGCTTGGAGGGCTTGCACTTTTTCTGTATGGAATGAATGCGATGGGTGACGGGCTCGCCAAGGTATCGGGTGGCAGGCTTGAGAGCGTGCTTGAGAAGCTCACCAAGAAAAGGATAATGGCTGTGCTCTTAGGTGCTGCGGTCACAGCGGTGATACAGTCGTCATCCGCGACAACGGTTATGGTTGTCGGCTTCGTAAACTCAGGTATCATGAAGCTCAATCAGGCAATCGGAATAATCATGGGTGCGAATATAGGAACGACAATTACCTCGTGGATACTTGCGCTCACGGGTATTCAGAGCGACAACATTTTCGTATCGCTCCTAAAACCCAGCTCATTTTCGCCTATACTTGCGGTTATAGGTGCTGCATTTATTCTTTTTTCCAAAAAGGATAGAAAAAAGGATATCGGTACGATAATGGTGGGCTTTGCAATCCTCATGTTCGGAATGGAGACCATGAGTGCGGCGGTTAAGCCTCTTGCCAATGTGCCTCAGTTTACCAATATGTTTACAATGTTCACCAATCCGGTTCTCGGTATGATAGTCGGTGCAGTGCTCACGGCGGTAATTCAGAGCTCTTCGGCGTCGGTCGGAATACTTCAGGCACTCTGTGCGACGGGCGGTGTAACTATGGCATCGGCAATTCCTATTATAATGGGACAGAACATCGGAACCTGTGTGACCTCGCTCATATCCGCGGCGGGTGCGAACAAGAATGCCAAGAGAGCAGCGCTTGTTCACTTTTATTTTAACCTCATAGGAACGATAATCTTCATGGTTGTGTTTTACACGCTGAATGCCTTTTTACATTTTGAAATACTTAATATGACAGCCAATGCATGGCTTATCGCACTTGTGCATTCATGCTTTAACATAGCGGCAACAATTCTTTTCATGCCGTTTGGAGATCTGCTGGCAAAGCTCGCATGTCTTACCATCAGGGATAAGAAGGAGACAGATGAAACAACGGCAGAGTCGGATTCACTTGAGAAGGATTTTCAGGTGCTTGACCCTCGTTTCCTTGAGTCGCCTGCATTTGCTGTACAGCAGTGTAAGAATGTTGCCGTAAAGATGGCAGATTCCGCAAGGGATGGTCTTTTTCTGTCGATGGAGCTGCTTGAAAGCTATGACGAGGAAAAGGCAGGGCTTGTGCTTCACTACGAGGACATAGTGGACAGATACGAGGATGAGTTAGGAACTTATCTTGTGAAGCTCAACGGAAAGAGCCTCACGAAGAAGGACAGTCAGATTGTGTCAATGCTTCTTCATGTAATCGGTGACTTTGAGAGAATTTCAGACCATGCCGTCAACATCAAGGAGGCGGCAGAGGAGATGAGAGATAAGAAGCTTAGGTTCTCCGATAAGGCGGCAGCAGAGCTCAAAGTATACACGACAGCGATTCACGAGATTGTGAATATGGCATTTGATGCCTTTACCACGGAGAATGTGGAAGCGGCGGGCAATGTCGAGCCTCTTGAGGAGGTAATGGACTATCTGAAGGCTGAGTTAAAGGACAGACATGTAAGGAGACTCAGAAAGGGCAAGTGTACAATCGAGCTTGGCTTCGTGCTCACAGACCTCATAACCAACTACGAGAGAGTTGCAGACCACTGCTCGAACATTGCGGTATGTCTCATACAGGTTGTCGGCAACGACGGCTTCGATACGCACGAATATCTTGACAATATAAAGAGCAAGGACAACGAAGAGTTCAAGATTAAGGTACATTGGTATAAGGAGAAGTATGAGCTGCCGTAGGATTGGGGGTTCATCAGTCTAAATGTGACAAAAATTCCGGAATGGGCAGAGAAAGCATGAAAGAAGGTAAAGAGCATGGCATTAATATATATAGTTGAAGATGATGACAATATAAGGGAGATTGAAAGCATTGCTCTTGGCAACAGCGGTCATATCGTGAAGGGCTTTGCGTGCGGCAAGGACTTTAAGCGGGAGGTTGCAAACCGCAAGCCGGATCTGATTCTGCTCGATATAATGCTTCCCGACGAGGATGGAATTGAGATATTAAAGAAGCTTCGTGCCTCGGGGGAGACTAAGAGAATACCTGTCATACTTGTGACTGCGAAGTCAACGGAGCTTGACAAGGTGAAGGGGCTTGACATAGGAGCTGACGATTACATAACGAAGCCATTCGGTGTTATGGAGCTGATTTCAAGGGTCAGGGCTCTTATAAGGCGAAGCATGGACGTGAGCGCACAAAAGAGCGTCCGTGTAGGAAATATCTTTCTCGACAGCGACAGGCATATCGTGTATGTTGATGACGAGCCGAAGGAACTCACATTTAAGGAGTATGAGCTGCTGCGCTGCCTTATGAGTAACAGCGGTGTAGCGATGCACCGTGACAGGATTATGGAACTGGTGTGGGGTGTGGATTTTGAGGGTGAATCGAGAACCCTCGATATGCATATCAAGACGCTTAGGCAGAAGCTTGGAAGTGCGGGCGCAATGATTAAGACAGTACGCAATGTGGGGTATGTGTTAGAGCCATGAAAAAGAAAATTCTCAGCCAGTTTTTGAAGGTGACACTGATTGCCATTGTCATTACTTTATTTATGTCGGTCATAGTTTTTTATGAGCTTTTCAAAAAACAGGTGTTTCATGACCTTAAGTCCGAGGCGGAATTTGCCAGATATACAATTGATGACCTTTCGGACGAAAAACAATTTGATGTACGTGTCACATGGATAGGAACCGACGGAAATGTGCTCTACGACAGCGAAACGGAGACTCTTGAGAATCACTCGGACAGACCGGAGTACATTGATGCGGTAAAGACCGGTGAGGGAAAGAGTGTCCGCAAGTCGGACACACTCTCTAAGAGGATATTTTACTATGCCATGAGGCTTGAGGACGGCACCGTCATAAGAATAGCGAAGGAGGCAGAGAGCATCTGGACGATATTCATGTCGGCACTGCCGATTATCATAGGGCTTACGGTGTTGCTGTATGTGATGTGCTATTTCCTCTCAAAGCATCTGACGGCGAAGCTTGTAAAGCCTGTCGAGGAGCTTGTGAACAATGCAGCCAACCCTTCACTTGTGCCCGAGTACAAGGAGCTGGTTCCGTTCGTCGGGGCACTCAAAGAGCAGCGCGAGGATATACTAAGAAGTGCGACTATGCGTCAGGAGTTCACAGCTAATGTCTCACATGAGCTGAAGACGCCGCTCACAGCGATTTCGGGCTATGCGGAGCTCATTGAGAACGGCATGGTCTCAGGCGATGACAGTGTGCGCTTCGCCGGAGAGATACGAAAGAATTCTACAAGACTCCTCTCTCTCATTAACGATATCATCAACCTGTCCGAGCTCGACGACGGCGTGAAGTTAAATCTTGAGAGGATGGATTTATACGAGGCGGCGAAGAACTGCGTGAAGAACCTTGATGTCGCCGCCGCGAAGAACAATGTTAAGCTGATGCTCCTTGGAACCTCTTCCTATATAAACGCCGACAAGGCGATGATGGATGAGGTGCTCTACAATCTGTGTGACAACGCCATCCGCTACAATAACAAGGATAAGGGCGGAAATGTGATTGTCGATGTCAGCAACACACTCGACGGCAAGGTTAAGCTCACTGTCAAGGATGACGGAATAGGCATCGGCAAGGAGCATCAGGAGCGCATATTCGAGCGCTTCTACCGCGTTGACAAGAGCCGTTCGCGCGAGAGCGGCGGAACCGGACTTGGACTTGCCATCGTAAAACACATCCTGACAAGCCACGGTGCAGAGCTTTCGCTTGCAAGCGAGCTTGGAAAGGGGACATGTATCACGGTCACGTTTGAGGGGGCGAAGTAGAGTTTATTTCTTCTTCCTATACTGATTCGGGCTGAACCCGGTAATCTCCTTGAACTGCCTGTTGAAATGCTCCACATTCTCATAGCCGCATACCTCGGCAATGTGTGCAACGGAGTCGGGAGTCACGGTGAGGAGGTAGCAGGCGCGCTCAATGCGGCTTCTTATTATATCCTGAATTACCGGGACGCCGAACAGTTCCTTGTAGATATGTTGAAAATATGATACACTAAGGGAGGCATCTTCAGCCAGCTCACTCACCGTTTTTTTGGGCGAGTGCTGGCTGTAGATGCCGTTTCTTATTTCATGGAAAAGCGGTCTGTGAACCTTCAGCTTGTCGGAGAGCTGTGTCTCAAGGTGGTAGGCGTCGCTATATTTGTACAGTATGGTTCTAAGCTTCGCGTCAAGAATCTCCTCATGGTGTGAGCCGGTCTGGTGGAACTCCTGCCTTAGGTCGCGGATGAGCTGGCTGAGCTCTGTGTGGTCGGATAAAAGTGTCAGGCGGTTAAACGGGACGTTGAGGCTTCTCATAAATTCGCTTATTGAACCATCCGCTGTCAAATAGCTGCTGTCAGAGCGACTTTGATTGTTTTCATCTGCTTCATCCTGACTATTCTTGTCTGTTTCATAGAAGTTAATCCAGTCATTCACATACACGTCATCACTGTAATAATATATCGGGGCGTCAGCCGTGTATATGATAAAGGCGGGTGTGTTCACATACTGTCTTATCATCCCCGGATGTCTTGCGTTCCTGTCATAAGGAAGATTCCCCTTTAAAAGCTCGTCCGCTGTTGTACCGGCTTCATGACGGCAGCAGGAACAGCATATGGCATTCTCCGGGAATTCAAAGTAGGCCGCACTTTTTACGAGCAGCATCAGGTAGTGTCCCATTCCGTTTGGGCGTTCCATGTTGATTCCATGTGTATGTGTCGAGTTGTATCCCAGATTCTTAATCTTTAACATAGCGGTTTCTCCATTTGTGAAACTGGCGTAGTAATAATGTTTACAGATGTGTATTGTGGGTATAAGTAATGCAAAATGGTTAAAAATACCCGAAAATAAAAGCAAAATGAGCATATTATGGGTATAAAAGGAAAATAACTCCACTAAATACCCAAAAGGGATAATAAAACAGGTCAAAATGGGTATATGCAGGAAAAAATTCTCCAATATACCCACTCCCAAGACTTATCCGCGAAAAAGCTTTGCGAGCAATGAGCATAAATAACAATGTGCTCGAAAAAAGCAGAAAACATCATTTTTTTAACAGTATACATCATTGTGATTTGTTTGAAAAGTCATTATATTAGGTTGTACCTAAAGAGAACATATGTTGCTATTGTGCGGTGTATATGGAATGTCCATATGAATATTTACATGAACCATATATGAGAACGACTGTAGTAGCAGCGAGGTTGGAGGACAAAAAGAAAATGACTGCTGCAAAATGGTTTTATTCTTACTTTAAAAAGTATCAGTGGAGAATGATTATCGGACTTGTTCTGGTCACGATTACATCGGTGCTTGCCATCGTGAACCCAAAGATAACGGGATTCATTGTGGATGACATCATTGGTGACGGAAGTAACATAAGAACGGACCTGCTTCCTAAGTTTCTGCTTATAATGATTGGAGCTACGCTTCTTAGGGCGGGGCTGAGATTCATATTTTTGTGGAACTTTGAGAACTGTTCGCAAAGTCTTTTGTACGACATGAGGGATGATGTGTACCGCAATCTGCTTGCGAAGGATTTTGCGTTCTATAACAGCCACAGGACGGGCGATCTGATGTCGAGGCAGACGGGTGATATGATGGCGATACGTCATTTCATGTCCTATGTGTGCTATTCAACCTATGAGTGCATACTGCTGTTTTCAATATCCCTTGTCATGATTTTTACGGTGGACTGGAAGATTGCGCTTGCGATGCTTGCCGTGCTTCCTTTTACGCTTATCAATACAATAATTCAGTCAAAAAATGTCAAGCCGAAGTTCGGAAAGGTGAGGGAGCGCTTTTCAAGTCTCAATGCCTTTGCACAGGAGAACATAAGCGGAAATCGTGTGGTCAAGGCGTTTGCCAAGGAGGACTATGAAATATCGAAGTTCGATACGGAGAACACGGAGTACAGGGACTCGGAGCTTGCGGCATCTAAGATATGGGTGCGCCATGTACCGCTTTTTGAGCTTCTTGCCAACCTACTCACATTTGCGCTCATGCTTGTGGGAGGACTTATGGTTATCAACGGACAGATGACACTCGGAAATATGGCGATGATTAACGGGTATCTGTGGATGCTTGATGCACCGTTAAGGCAGGCAGGGTGGCTTGTCAACGACTGGCACCGCTTCACGACCTCGGTCGAGAAGATATATGCGACAATTGAGGTCGAGCCTGAGATAAAGAACCCTGTGACAGGACCGGTTGACGAGAATGTGAAGAAGCCGGAGGGCAGCGTTGAGTTCAGAAATGTTTCCTACAGCATAGATGGGGAGCAGATTCTTAAAAACATTAATTTCAAGATTAAACCGGGTCAGAAGGTTGGAATCATTGGTGCGACCGGAGCAGGAAAGACATCGCTCATCAACCTTATGTGCCGCTTCTATGATGTTGACAGCGGCGAGGTGTTAATCGGTGGCAGAAATGTCAGGGAGATGGATTTGAGAATACTCAGGGGAAGCATCGGAATGGCAATGCAGGACGTGTTCCTTTTCTCGGATACGATTGAGGGAAACATAGCCTACGCCAAGCCTGACTGTCCGTTTGAGAAGGTCGAGTGGGCGGCAAAGGTTGCCGATGCGCACGATTTCATCATGCAGATGCCTGACGGCTACGACACTATAGTAGGCGAGCGCGGAGTGGGACTTTCAGGAGGCCAGAAGCAGAGAATATCTCTTGCGAGAGCATTACTTAAAGAGCCTTCAATCCTTATTCTTGATGACACGACATCGGCGGTTGACATGGAGACTGAGTCGCAGATTCAGGACGCTCTTGCGAAGATAAAGAATGAGACAGTATTTATAATTGCACATCGTATTTCATCCATAAAGGATGCGGATGTGATTATAGTTCTCTCAGATGGTGAAATAGCTGAGATGGGCAATCATGACGAGCTCATACAGAAGAAGGGCTACTATTATACGGTATTCATGCATCAGTATGGTGAGCGCGAGGAGGCATAGGCGGACATGTGCAGTCTGCGGAATGGAGATAAATATGGCAAGAAATAAATACGATATAGACGAAACTCTGGAGAGTAAATTTGACATAAACCAGTTAAAAAGACTTGGAAAATATGTCGGGAGCTATAAAAAGACCTTAATCACCGTAATTGTGCTTATGCTCATATCAAGTGCACTCTCAATGCTTAATCCTCTGTTTTTGAAGGATGTAATGGACACCATTGAGCAGTGTGCGATTCATGGAACGATAAGCAGGGCAGCCGCGACGCAGAGAGTGATTGTTGCCAGTCTTTTTATGCTCTGCGTGACGATTGTGGTTGTGCTCATACTGAGATTTAAGATAAAAATGATGGCGGAGGTCGGACAGGGAATCATTCATGCGCTGCGCCGCGACCTGTTCATACATCTGCAGGAGCTTCCATTTTCATATTACGACGATAAGCCTCACGGGAAGATTCAGGTGCGTGTGGTCAACTATGTAAATAACCTAAGCGACCTGCTCTCAAACGGTATTGTAAACACGATAACGGATATGTGCAGCCTTATATTCATTATAATCTTCATGCTGATGTTGAATGTGCAATTCACGCTTGTGTGTCTGTGCGGTCTGCCGATTCTTGCAGCACTGGTGTGGATAATTAAGAAAAAGCAGAGAAGGGCATGGCAGATTCAGTCTAACAAGCAGTCGAACTTAAACGCCTACATAGCTGAGAGCATAAACGGAATCCGCGTCACACAGTCATTTGTGCGCGAGGATGTCAATACCGACATATTCAACAGGCTTAATATGGATTCCAAGAAAGCCTGGCTCAATGCGGTAAAATACAACTTTCTTTTAAATCCAGTAGTCCAGACGATAACGGTTGTCACGACGGCAATCATATATGTTCTCGGAGTTGCGTGGATTACCGACGGTTATACGGCACTCACGGTCGGAACACTCGTCGCATTTACGGGATATATATCAAGATTCTGGGCACCGATAACGACACTTGCGAATTTCTATAACAGCGTGCTCACGGCAATTTCATATTTGGAGAGAATTTTTGAGACGATAGACGAGCCGGTGAAGGTTACGGACGAGCCGGGAGCCGTTCCTATGCCTGAGATTAAGGGTGAGGTTGAGTTTCGGGATGTATGCTTTGCCTACGATGACGGTGTGCCAGTTCTCAAAAATGTGAGCTTTAAGGCGGGTGTCGGCGAGAGCTACGCCATTGTAGGTCCTACGGGAGCAGGAAAGACAACGATTGTCAACCTCATAAGCCGCTTTTATAACCTGACATCCGGGCAGGTGCTCATCGACGGCATCGACATAAGCAAAGTCACGATAAAGTCATTAAGAACGCAGATGGGAGTCATGATGCAGGACAGCTTCATATTTGCGGGGACAATCATGGACAATATCCGCTACGGCAACATGGATGCAAGCGATGAAGATGTCATGCGTGCGGCAAGAACGGTGTGCGCACATGATTTTATCATGGGACTTGAGAATGGCTACTACACAGAGGTGAATGAGCGCGGAAGCCGCCTCTCGGCGGGACAGAGACAGCTCATATCCTTCGCAAGGGCAGTGCTTGCCGACCCTAAGATACTGATACTTGATGAGGCAACGTCAAGCATTGACACTGAGACGGAGATACTTCTGCAGAAGGGGCTCAATGAGCTTCTCAAGGGCAGAACCTCGTTCATCATTGCACACCGCCTCTCAACAATCAAGAATTCGTCCTGTATCATGTACGTTGACCATGGTGAGATTGTCGAGATGGGAAGCCATGACGAGTTGATGAAGAATAAGAATGGATTGTACTATAAGCTGTATATGTCGCAGTATGATTTTTTGAATAAGAATTAATGAAAATAAAGATATTCGTGTAAAAAACAGTGAACTTCATTGAATTTTTACACGAATATTTTTTTGTTACATATTATAATTTTATAGAATGTAAAAAGGAGTTTTATATGGCTTATTATAATGGTAATTATCGCGCCGGTCAACGTCAGCCGATGATGACCTGTCCTAACCAGTCCCGCAACAGACAGGCAAACAACTGTGGCTGTTCACAGAATACAGTCACTCCGCAGCCGCGAAGCATACCTGCCGATGGTGTGGCACAATCCTGCGTAATGCCGTCGTCGTGCTGTCCCGTTGCCATGGCATATATTCCGTTTCAGGCATTTGAGGAGCCCTTTGAGGAGTCAAAGGCATTTATGGTCGGCACCGCGTTTCCTTCGCTCTTGAAACCGTTTTTGAGAGGAGGCAGATGCAGATGAACGAAGCTTGTATGGATAAGATGGCTCTCTTCCTCAAAATTCACGAGTGCGAATTTATGATGATTGACCTCGGCCTCTACCTCGACACTCACCCTGACTGCGTTCAGGCTCTCAACGCCTTTCACACGCATCAGGCTTCATACGAAAGGAATGCAGCTGAATACGAGCGCCTCTACGGACCGCTCACATTCTATCAGGTCAATTCGGACACAAGCTGGACTTGGCAGCAGCTTCCGTGGCCTTGGGAAATGGAGGCGTATAAATAATGTGGATTTATGAGAAAAAATTAGAGTATCCGGTACACATCAAGGAAACCAATCCGAAGCTTGCGCAGCTCATCATAAGCCAGTATGGCGGTCCGGACGGCGAAGCGGGTGCATCCTTCAGATACCTCTCGCAGCGCTACTCGATGAAAGACAGACGCGTAGCGGGTGTGCTTACTGATATAGGCACTGAAGAACTCGCCCATCTGGAAATTGTCGGTGCCATGGTTCACCAGCTCACGCGCGACCTCACACCTGAGGAGATAGAGAAATCGGGCTTTGCGCCTTACTACGTCGACCATACTCTCGGAGTGTGGCCGCAGGCGGCTGGCGGTATTCCTTTTAACGCCTGTGAATTTCAGGTAAAGGGAGATCCTATTACCGACCTCATGGAAGATTTGGCTGCCGAGCAGAAAGCAAGAACCGTATATGATAACCTCCTGAGGCTTATCAGCGAGCCTGATATTGTGGAGCCGCTCCGCTTCCTGCGTGCAAGGGAAATCGTGCACTTCCAGCGTTTCGGCGAGGCGCTCAACATCACGCGCGAAGGACTTGACGCGAAGAACTTCTACGCGTTCAATCCGTCGATAGATACCTGATATAAATTCAGCTTGTATAATATTCCGCTATATGTAGAATACGGCATATAGCGGAAATTTTTATTGTAAAATTTGAAAAATCTTTCCCATAAACTATTTGTATGTTATCATAAATATTAAACAAACGGTATCAGAAAAACAATAGTACAAAAATGAGGTATTCACATGAAGTTAAAGAAAGATTCTACACAGGAGAAGGTAAAAAGAGAAAAAAGCAGAAAAGAAGTTATCATCCTTGAGATGATAGGCATTTTGCTGCTGGTCCTTTCGCTTGCCTGCATCCTGATTCCTGTATTTCTAAGCAGAGGGGACGGGAATTTCAGGTACGGTCTGCCGTTTATCATCGCGTTCTTTGTGCTGTGTATAAGCAGTGTCGCTGTTTTGATATATGTTTTTCCCGATGCGGTGGTACACGATTTACATAAAAGCGTTGACAAATATAGCAATCAGAGTTTATCAGTTCTGTATCACGCTGAAAAGGAGCGGACGACAGAGCTTTTCAAAAAACACGGATTTAAAGAGGCGGGCGGTGGATTTTATCGAAAGAAGATGATTTCAATTTCAAAGGACAGCATTTGTTATTTTGTGACTTTTTCGGATGCCGACGATGTGGACAAGGCTGTCGATGCCGCGATTGGTAAGCTTGAGAGAATGAAGGAAAAGACGAGATGCGTCTGTCTTATTTTGTTTATATATAAAAATAATCCCACGAAAAATGATAAGGAGCAGTTGAGGATGCGCTGTGCCTATATGCTGACCGACGAAACAGTGCTTCCTGACAGCGAGGGAGTAAATGCTGTTCCCGTGCTGGTTGATAGCGCGACGGGGGAGGGGACTTTTCTGTCAAAAATGCGTGGCATAAGCATCTATGCGCACGGGTGCAGGCTTCTTAAAAGATATATCCAATGATTTATAAATATAATGACTGCGTGGTCAGTGAAAGGAGACAACATGTTAAGACTGTTTAATACCCACGAGGTGAGAAAATCCACTGAGCTTGAGGGAATATGGGATTTTGAGATGGAGGGGAATGATAAAAAGTACCGCATGATGGTGCCCGGCTGTATCGAGCAGCATCCCGACTTTCTCGACAAGAGGGGAGCAGGCTGGTACACAAGAAAAATTAATATCTTTAACGATACCAATGTGAGGCTTGAATTTAAGGGAGTGAGCCATACCGCGGATGTGTATTTTGACGGTGAAAAGGTCGTACATCACTACAATGCGTTCACGCCGTTCTCGGTGGTGATAAGGGATGTGAAGGCCGGGGGGCATGAGCTCAAGGTGAGGGTTGATAACAGATTTACACCCGAGTCAGCGCTTCATGTGCCTAATGACTACTATACATACGGCGGAATAACAAGACCTGCGGCACTGGAAGAAATAGGGGACGTGTACATTAAGAATGTGCATTTTAAGCCGATTATGTCGGAAAACGGATGGAAAGCGGGAATAAAAATAACACTTGCAAACATATCGGGCGGAGAAAAGACGGTGAAGCTTTGCGGGGAGCTTGTGCCTGATATGATTTATGATAATGATGGGAACAGAATCGATGGAAAAAAGATGGCAATAGGTGAGCTTGAACGGAGCATCACGATAGCTGCGGGGGAAGAGTATGTTTTTGAGACGGAGGTTTCATTTGGGGACGTTCTGCCTTGGAGCAGTGACAGACCGAACCTGTATTTTTTAAAGCTTCTGCTCTCAAAGGACGGCGAGATGACGGATGACCTCATAGACCGCGTCGGCTTCAGGGAGGTTAAGGTGTCGGGAAAGGACATTCTTGTGAACGGTGAGAAGCTTTACATGAAGGGCTTTAACAGACATGAGGACTATGCGACAGTGGGATGTGCTATTCCGCTTCAGCTTATGGTTCAGGATATGGATTTGATGCAGGAGATGAATGCGAACGCTGTCAGAACCTGCCATTATCCGAACGATGAGAGATTCCTTGACCTGTGCGACGAGAGAGGGATGTATGTGTGGGAGGAGAACCATGCGAGAGGCTTTGGCTTGGAACGCATGCAGAATCCGAATTTTGACGGTCAGTGCAGGGCTTGTATAGATGAGATGATTGAGAATCATTATAACCATCCTTCGATAGTGATATGGGGAATATTGAATGAATGTGCGAGTGAGACGAAGGAGGGCAGGGAGAAGTATGCGACTCAATATGCACAGATACGTGCACTTGATAAGTCAAGACCGACAACCTCGGCGACGTGCAGGCATCTCACCGATATATGCTTAGACCTTCCGGATGTGGTTTCCTTTAATATGTATTCAGGATGGTATAAGGATGTGCCGATTGACGAGACAAGCAATGCGGAGATAGAGTGGATAAGAAGGAGCGGCGGTGAGAACAAGCCGATTATCGTGAGTGAGTTTGGTGCGGCGGCTATATACGGCTATCGTGACAGAGCACACTGTAAATGGAGCGAGGAGCGTCAGGCTGACATCATAAGGGATAATCTTGAGGTTTACATGAACGATGATGACATCTGCGGAGTGTTCGTCTGGCAGTTTTCGGACTGCCGTGTAACTGAGGAGGAGTGGTTTGCGACAAGGGCGCGCTGCCACAACAACAAGGGAGTTGTGGACGAATACCGCAGACCGAAGCTCGCTTTCGACACGGTAAAGGAAATGTATGGGAAATATAGAAAATAATGTATAAAATACAGATAATAAGCTTGTCATAATGATACACTCGGTGGTAATATGTAACATATATAAAATACATCGGAAGAAGGATTGGATTGTTATGGGGAACAGTAATTATGAAGAGCTTAAGCTCTCGAACAGGACAAGCATGGTGGCATACAGCATAATGAACCTTATTCTGGTTGCGTGTTACCTGGTTGAGGTTATCAGGCAGAGCAGAACGGTGGGCTATTTTGTTGTGTTCTGTCTTTTTGCGCTTGTGCCTTATGTGTTATGTCTGGCACTCTATATGAAGAATAAGGGAACTTCTGTTCTTAAGTATGCAATTTCAGGTGGGTATGCGGTTTTTTATCTTTTCATTATATTTACAACCGTATCGCCTGTGGCTTATGTGTATGCATTCCTGATTGCCGTGGTTCTTGTGTCTTACAACGATATCAAGGTTTCGGCGGCATTTACGGGACTCGTATCACTCGGCAATATAATTCAGGTTGCATACAGTGGTTTGTCGGGACAGCTTGCAACGGAGGATGCTGCCAATACAGAGATAAGGGTTGCATCTGTTCTTCTGTTCTCCGGATATCTTATGATGGCAACTTATGTATCAAAAAAAATAAATACGGGACGGCTTAAGCAGGTTGAGGAAGAGAAAGAGCACACAGCCGATATGATGAATAATATACTTGAGATTGCCGAGAAGATTACGGATGACATTAATCAGGTTTCAGGTAAAGTCGAGACACTTGAGAGCACGTCTGAAAAAACCAAGGAATCCATGAAGGAGGTTGCGGCGGGAACTAATGAGACCGTGCAGTCAATTCAGGTCCAGATGGAAAAGACGGAGCAGATACAGTCCACTATCGATAACGTGGAGCATGCATCAGGCAGTATTGTTGACAATGTAAATGAGACTAAGGCGGAGCTTGACATATCCAAGAAGAATATGGATGAGCTCATGAAGTGTGTTCAGATATCCAATGAAGCTAATGCGAATGTGTCTAAGGAGCTTGCACAGCTTCGTGAGCATACGGGAAGAATGCAGTCAATCATCGAGCTTATCAACAACATCACCTCTCAGACGAGCCTGCTTGCGCTCAATGCGAGCATTGAGGCTGCCAGAGCAGGTGATGCAGGACGCGGTTTTGCGGTTGTTGCATCGGAGATATCCAATCTCGCTGACCAGACTCAGGGAGCTACTGAGGATATAACAGGTCTCATTGGGAATATTTCTTTACAGCTTTCTGATGTGGTCAAGGTTATAGAGGATATGATAAAAATATCCGAGAACCAGAACAAGGCGGTTGATGATACGGCTAAGAGCTTTGAGAAGATTGAGCAAAAGAACGACAGAGTGTATGATGAGGCAGGAAAGATGAACAGCCTTGTACATGAGCTCAATGACGCAAATCAGGCTATTGTTGACGGAATTCAGACAATATCAGGTGTTACCGAGGAGGTTACGGCACATTCGACAGAGACACTCAAGGCCAGTGAGGATAACAGCATGATTACACAGGAGGTCGGACAGACTATAAGCGGTCTTAAGGAGCTTGCAGACAGACTTAAGCAGCTTAAAAAATAACTCTGGATTTTTGATTAATTATGTGTTATGATAATATAAGTTCTGCGGAAGCATGCTTTCGCAGTATGCAGGATTAGTACATCGGTAGTATATCAGCTTCCCAAGCTGAGGAGGCGGGTTCGATTCCCGTATCCTGCTTTGAATGAAGTCCCGCAGATGCGTATATAACGGTATCTGCGGGATTGTTGTCTTTTTTTACGCTTTGTACTTATTCTGTTCACATTTGTATGGTAAATTATATTAGAAAAAGTTAAAAATAATGTAACTGTCGAACGAAAAAAGATGTGTACAGGAGATGGAGAGTGCTATGCAGAATATTTTATTTTTTCTCACACCGAAGTGTGATGTGGTGTATGTCTATGAAGATGCTAATATAAGACAGGTTTTAGAGAAGATTCGTTATCATAAATATACGGCGATGCCGATTATAAGCAGGGAAGGCAAGTATGTAGGAACCATCACGGAGGGTGATCTGCTCTGGAAGATGGCGGATGAGAATATCGCGACATTTGAGGAGGCGGAAGAGATTCCGATTTCTGATATCAGCAGACGTGTGAATAATCATCCGGTAAATGCAGAGGCTAAGATGGAGAATCTTATTGACCTTGCAATAAGACAGAATTTTGTTCCCGTGGTTGATGATGACAATGTTTTTATAGGAATTGTGACACGTAAGGATATTATTCAGTATCTCTACAAAAACTATAATCATGATGAAAAATAAATAATTTTATTTTTTTAAAAAACCTGCAACCTTTTATGAAATAAGCTGTGTATATGGGCAGGATGATATGACGGAGGAAAAGATGCAGGATAATGCTATCGTAAAGCTTTTCTTAGAGCGCAACGAGCATGCACTTAAGGAAGCTTCGGAAAAATATAATCATTATTGTATGCACATTTCAATGAACATACTTAATAATTGTGAGGATAGCGAGGAATGCGTAAATGATGCACTTCTTGGTGCGTGGAAGTCAATACCTCCGCATCATCCTGAGAACTTGGCGGCATTTCTTGGAAAGCTTACCAGAAATGCGGCAATTAACAAGTACAATGCAAGACATGCGGATAAGAGGGCGGCGGGTGAGTATGCTGTGTCCATTCATGAGCTTGACGAGTGTATACCGGACGTGAATGACGTTGAGAGTCATGTTGAGGCAGCAGAACTTGAGAGCGTGATTGATGAATTCTTAAGAGGTGAGAAAGAGGTCAGCAGAAATATTTTCCTGCTCAGATATTACTATAGCTGTTCTATTTCAGACATTTCAAGAAGAATGGGAATCAGTGAAGGCACTGTGAAATCAACGCTGTCGAGATTGAGAGTCCGCCTTAAGAGACATCTTAAGAAGGAGGGAGTATGGTGAGGAAAGGAGAGATACTTTCGCAGGCTGTGTCAGGAATCGGCGATGATCTCATAGAGGGAGCTAAGGAGCTTTTTGAAAAGAGCGAGTCGGAGATTACACAGGCACAGAACGAATTTGCGAAAAAAAAGCGTGCGATGCGAAATAAGCTTATATATGCTTTTTCAGCGGCAGCGGCAGCAGCATGTATTTTTATTGTACTTGGTATAGGTCTGATACCTATAACCGGAACAGGCGGGATGCCGAAGGTGTATTATGATGGTGTGAGGGTTGGAACCGAAGGAACGGTTGTGAGTGTCGGTGAACAGCAGGAACCGGATGTGGCTGCATATTCGCTTGAGCGGAGTATGGGTCAGAGCGGGATGGAATTCATGCTTAATATTAAGGTGAAGGGAAATTTCACTATACAGGCATCAAGCGGTGAATTCTTACCTGATGGTGTCAGTACGATATCTGCAGGGGATGAGGCGGATATTGTGTGGAGTGCCGCATTGGATGAGGGAGCTTATTTTACGGTAGTCTGCGGGGATGATACCATGAAGGTTGAACTTCATTTTGACGATGAGTCGGGACAGTGGATGTTAAGAACAAGGGAATGATTTTTAAATTATGGAGGAATTTATGAGAAGATTAGCTTTAATGACAATTATGACTGTATCCGTTGTTGCACTCAGTGCATGCGGAAAGAAGGATAACAACGAAACTACAACCGGACAGACAACAACACAGGTTGAGACAACGACACAGACAGAGACAACGACACAGGAGACTAAGACAGAGGAAGCTTCTAAGGACGAGGTTCAGAGCGATGCAGAGGGTGCTGTCAAGATACTTGATGATATCTGGGCACAGTATAGTGATGATGAGAAGTTTCCTGCTTCCGGCGGTGATTACAGTGAGGAAAATATGAGAGATGATGCAGCGGGAAAGTATGGTATTGAGGATACTGCATCACTTAACAACACATTCGGAATTGCGGAGGATGATGTGGCCTTGATAGATGATGCGGCATCACTCATGCACATGATGAACATGAACAGCTTTACGGCAGGTGCTTTCCATGTGGTTGATAAGAGCAATGCCGCAGCTGTTGCAGAGCATATAAAGGACGGCATTCAGGCAAAGAATTGGATGTGTGGTTTCCCTGATGAATTAGTTGTATATCAGGTTGACGATTACATTATCTCGGCTTATGGCCTCACGGACTTCATTGAGCCGTTTATAGAGAAGCTTACGGCTGTATATCCTGATGCCGTGGAGTTATACAAGGAGAATATTGAGTAATTAATATATATTAGGGGGAAGCATGATATTTTCAAGTATACCGTTTTTGTATTACTTTCTGCCTGTGGTGCTGCTTATGTATTTTGTGGTGCCACGAAAAGGAAAGAATGCGGTACTCTTGTTCGCAAGCCTTGTATTTTATGCGTGGGGAGAGTTAAGATATACTCTCCTCATGCTGCTTATGATTACGCAGGGCTATGTGTTCGGAAGGCTCATAGATTATAAGAGAAGATGGTCGAAGATATTTTTGGCGGCCTCTGTTGTAATAAGCCTTGGAGTGCTGGGATACTTTAAGTATGCGGAATTTTTCTTAAGCTCGTTCGGTAATGTGACGGGAATAGCGGTGCCCGTGATCAAAGTTACGCTGCCGATAGGGATAAGCTTTTATACCTTCCAGGTAATAAGCTATGTAATCGATGTGTACAGGGGAACGGTCGCTGCACAGAAAAATTACGTGGATATGGCTATGTACATCTCAATGTTTCCGCAGCTTATTGCGGGACCGATTGTGAGATATTCGGATATCGAAGGACAGCTTAAGGAGAGGGAGCATAGTGCAGAAAAAATTGCACATGGAATCAGACGATTTGTTATAGGTCTTTCTAAGAAAGTGCTTATTGCAAATCAGCTCGGAGAGCTTATAGATGCCTATCAGTCTGCATCGGAACCGTCGGTGCTCTTTGTGTGGATGTACGCTGCGGCGTGCACACTCCAGCTCTACTTTGATTTCTCAGGCTACAGTGATATGGCGATAGGACTGGGAAAGATATTCGGGTTCGATTTTCCGGAAAATTTCAACTATCCATATATATCAAAGAGTATAACGGAGTTCTGGAGAAGATGGCACATGTCACTTGGAACGTGGTTCCGCGACTATGTGTATATTCCGCTTGGTGGCAACAGGGTTAAGAAATCGAGATGGTTTTTTAATATTGCTGTTGTGTGGGCACTGACGGGACTGTGGCATGGAGCAGCATGGAATTTTGTCGTGTGGGGACTGTACATGGCTGTATTTCTGATGCTTGAGAAGAATTTTCTGCTTCCGTTTCTTAAAAAGAGCAGAGCTGCCGGACACATATACACGATGCTTCTCGTCATAATAAGCTTCGTTATATTTAGTGCCTCTGATATGGCAGATGCAGGAAAAACAATAGCGGAAATGTTCGGAGGTATGGGGCTTCCGGCTGTGTCATCGGAGTCGGTATATTATCTTAAAAGCTATATGCTGACGTTTATTGCCGCAATAGCGGGTTCATTTCCGGTTGTGAAAAATATTTTTACAAAGCTTGAAAACAGAGTGAAGGATAACAGGGTGGCGGAAACGGTGCTTGCGGCAGCAGAGCCGGTTGTGCTGGCGGCACTTCTCATTCTCGTGACAGGCTATCTTGTGGATGGCTCGTTCAATCCGTTTTTGTATTTCAGATTCTAGGAGGGCAGCTTGAAAAGATATATTAATAAAAATACTGTGGTTATTGCGGTTATGGCAGTATGTCTGTACGGCTTGTCACTCTGGGGAATATTTAAGCCGGACGGAACGTATTCATACAGCGAAAGAAGAGGTCTTAAGAGTTTTCCGAAATTTTCTTTTCAGACTGTCTCGTCGGGAAGATTCATGGAAAATTTTGAGAAGTACACGCTGGACCAGTTTCCGATGAGGGACAGCTTCAGAAGCGTCAAGGCGGTTGGAAATTATTATCTGTTTGGAAGGAAGGACAATAACGGCTTATATCTTGCGGATGGCTTTCTCTCAAAGATAGAGTACCCTCTTAACGAGACTTCGCTTGAATATGCCGCACAATGCTTTGAGAACATCTATAATCTTTACCTAAAAGAAAAATCAGACTCCGTGTACGGCGTGATTGTTCCGGATAAGAATTATTTTCTGGCTGCACGAAACGGATATCCGACACTTGATTATGACAGGCTTTATGATATTCTTGAGAACAGAATGGAATTCATGAAGTTTATAGATATAAGAGAGCTGCTTGAGCTTGATGATTATTACAGGACGGATACCCACTGGAGACAGGAAAAGATAACGGATGTAGCGGCTCACATTGCAGCTGAGATGGGGGTCGACATTTCGGGTGGGTACGATGTGATGCGGCTTGATAAGCCCTTTGGCGGTGTGTATTACGGACAGGCGGCACTGCCGATTGGGAAGGAGACATTGTACTATCTTGAGAATGAGACGATAAAAAATGCTGCGGTATATGACTACGAGTCAGGAAAGACGATAGGTGTATATGATATGGAAAAGGCTGACGGAGCAGACCTGTATGAGATATTTCTGTCAGGCTCTAAGTCGCTTCTTGAAATAAATAATCCCAAGGCTGACACTGACAGGGAGCTCATAATATTCAGGGATTCGTTCGGAAGCAGTATTGCACCGCTTTTTATTGAAGGCTACTCAAAGATAACGGTTGTTGATATAAGATATATTGCACCTGCATACCTTAAAAGATATATTGATTTTGAAGGTAAAGATATTTTATTTCTGTACAGCACGCTTGTGCTCAATAACAGTGATACGCTGGCAAAATGAAAAAAGGAGGCTGTATGAATTATGCTGTTCATACTGCCTTCTGATGTTATACAATTCCGTTTGCTTTACGATATTCTCTTGGTGATATTCCCTTCACCTTTTTAAAGCTGTCGCCGAAATAGTTGCTGTCGTCAAATCCGCATTTTTCGGCAATCTCGGTTATTGAGAGGTCAGTATTTAAAAGGAGCTTGCCGGCTTCAAGTATTCGAATGGTGATAAGGTATTCCTTGTAGCCGAACCCTGTACAGAGCTTAAATTTCCGTGAAAAATATGACGGACTCATGTTGTACTTGGCGGCGAGCTGTGTGAGCGAAAAATCATGGGTGAAATTGCTTGATATATATCGTGCCGCATCGGATATGATGTCATCGCCTATTTCCGCAACAGAGCATGGATGGTCGGAATTCTCGCGGCAGCGGAGCACGAACATGATAAGCTCATACACATACAGAGAAAGTATTATCGTCGAATATGTGTCGACACCGTTGTGCTCACGTAGGATTTTTCCGAACAATTCTTCCACGTATTCGCGTCGGTTGGGCGGTATGGAAAGCTGACGGTTATCGAAGCATTTGTTGAATGCATCGTAACCGATTTTCGATATAAGAGGTTCGAGAAAAGCATCATTAAAATCCATGACAATACGTTCATGAGTCTCTTCTCCGATATAGGTTGTGCGGTGAAGTTCTCCTTTTGGAATTATGATAAGGTCGCCTTTTTTTACTGAATATATGGTGTCGTTTATGAAGATTTTACGTGTTCCGGAAAGCAGATAATAGAATTCATAGTAGGGATGGTAATGTGCATCCTTCATCTCGGCGTAAGCCTTTCCTTTAACCTGAGTTATGTCAAAATTAATCTTTTTGTCGCTGCAAATCATTTCAATCCCCCATGGTTTTGTTCAATACAATTATAGTAAGATTAGTAAAAAAATTTGTCAATAAAAATGTAAAAAAAACTGTACTTTAATGGCTTTATATAAATAAAGAAGTAGATATTACATTTATAATATAGTATTATGAAGAGGTCAGGATAAACATAAGGAAGAAATAAAATGGCAAAGAAATATAACAGAGAACTTATTTTGAATGGAAATATGCTGACTGCAATTCTGTCACTTGCAATTCCGGTTGTAATTAACAGCTTTTTACAGACAATGTACAATCTGACGGATACATACTGGCTTGGGCATATCGGGAAGGAAGAGCTTGCGGCAATCAATCTTGTAACGCCGGTACAGAACATTGTTATTAATTTCGGTACAGGTATAACGGTTGCGGGCTCCGTACTTGTGGCACAGTATATTGGGGCCAAGGAGGATAAAGAAGCAAGGAAAATGGCGAGCCAGATATATACATGTGCAATGATTTTTGCATTTGTGTGCGCGGCATTATGCTTCCTGCTTGCACCTGCAATTGTATCGTGGCTTGGTGCTGAGGGAGATATAAGCATATACAGCAGGCAGTATCTTCAGATAGTAATTCTTGATATGCCGTTTTTGTTTACAATAAATATGTTTACTGCGGTCAATCAGGCACAGGGGGATACCGTGAAACCTATGCTGCTTAATTTTGTCGGAATAATCCTGAACATGATTATGGACCCTTTGTTAATGGTTACGATGAAACTTGGAATATCAGGAGCAGCACTTGCAACCGTATTTGCTAAGCTTCCACCGGCTGTAATTGCACTGTGGTCGCTCTTAAGAAAAGAAAATAACATATACCTTGATTATGATAAATTCAGGTTTGAAACGGATAAGCTGAAGGATATATTAAAAATCGGACTTCCGACGGCTATAGGCGGAAGTACGATGCAGTTCGGTTTTCTGCTTATGAGTAAAAACGTGTATAAATACGGTACGGAGGCAATGGCTGCTTACGGTATTGGAAATAAGGTAAACAGTCTCATAACTCTCCCGTCTAACGGAATAGGGTCGGCGACGGCAACTATTGTCGGACAGAATATGGGAGCAGGACAGATTGACAGGGCGAAAAAAGGGTATATCATGTCAAGGAACATATGTGTTGTGTTTCTTTTTGTCGGAGGAATGATTTTATCAAGGGCACCTATATCGCGGGCAATAGTATGTATTTTCAACAATGATGCCGAGGTTGCTGCCATGGCATCGGATTTCCTGTCTATAATGGCATTCTGGTGCTGGACCAACGGAGTGTATAATTCGACGTCCGGGCTTTTTCAGGGAACGGGGCATACGGAGGTCACTATGCTGGTTGATGCGTCGAGATTATGGGTGTTCAGATTTTTGACACTTTTTTTCTGTGAGAGTGTGCTTCATATGGGAGTCAGAAGTGTGTGGTATTCGGTTGTGGTAAGTAATGCGGTTTCATCATTGATTCTTTATATTGTATATAGGACCAATATATGGAAAAAAAGTAAAATAAAGGTAAAGGGAGGAAGGACATGATTAATTTACATCTTGAAAAGCTGTACAGATATCCGAGACTAATGGAGCCAATGTGGATTGCGGTTCCCGTTAAGAAGGGACAGTTAAGCGGAGCGTCCGATGTTTCAGTATATGACGGAACGGAGAAGCTGCCTGTTCAGACCAAGGTCACGGCAAGGTATGATGACGGTTCGGTCAGATTCCTGTTCACAAGATTCATGGGGAATCTTCCGGGCAACAGCGCCAAGGATTTTTCACTCTATTTGGATGAGAAGGATAGGAGAGAATACGTTGAGGATTCAACGGTACAGGAATGTGCTTCGGATGCGGGGCAGCTTGTGGTCACACAGAATGCGGACGGCTTCGCTGTCGATACGGGCACATTATGCTTCAGGGTGAAGAATTTTTCAGAGAACTTATTTGATACATTAATGTGCGGCAGGCAGTTGTATGAGCGGGAGCAGTTCCTGGGACCTTACCTTTGTGATGGAATGGGAACTAAGTATAATGTCACGATTGACAGGTGGCGTGTCGTGGAAGAAGGTAATGTGTGCACGATTTTGGCTGCGACAGGCTGTAATGATACCGAGTTCGGAGGCTGTGAGGAGTCGAATCATTATAGATTTGAAATCAGAGTCACGGCGTATGCAGGCAAGCCTTGGCTGGAGATAAGCTACCGATTATTCAATACCTCCGAGTCACCGTTAAAAATAAAGTCACTTGTATTTTCCGTTATGAGCGGTAACGGCATGGAGCAGGATATAACGCTGGCAGACATGAATGATGCATCGTATATAGATTCTACCGGGTGCGGTGACATCAGTGAAGCAATCGAGAATGAGAATGCATTGGTGTACAGGACAAGAGGAACAAAGGAGCTTCTGCACATAGAGGAGCTTGCACCGGCGCAGGAAGTGAGAACCTGTGCGGGGGCATCTAATTATAAGACTGATTTCGTAATAGGCAGGGACGGCACGCAGGTTAATAAGGCTGCATATGACAAGGCACTCCTGATGGAGGGGAATGAGCATATGGCAGAGGTACTGTACGGAACTTTTTTTGCGGACAGAACGGATGCCGACGGAGGAGTATGTGCGACAATCTATCAGGCACAGCAGAATTATCCTAAGGCGGTGAAAGCCGACAAGGACGGACTCTATGTGATGCTCGTGCCGGAGGGCTTTAATGATGTGGTCATGCAGCCGGGCATGGCGAGAGAGCAGAAGTTCATGCTGCATTTTCACGCTGCAGAAGAAAAGATAGCTGAGCTTGACAACAGAAGCCTTATATATCAGATGCCGGACAGACCGATAATTGCCCCTTATGTGTATAAGAATTCAGGTGCCGTGCCGGATGTGTTCGCGGACAAAGTCAATGCAGATATTGACATGCTGCTCATAAGCAAGGCTGATGCGAGGGCGAGAAGCTTCGGAATGCTTAACTGGGGCGACACGATTGACTGGAATTACACCAAGCAGGGACGAGGCGGCGGAGCGGCAGTGTGGGTGAATAACGAGTATGATTTTCCGCATGCCTGTGCTCTTATGTACATGAGAATGGGGATAAGAAGATATCTTGACTTCTGTATGGTGCATGCAAGCCACTGGATGGATGTTGATGTATGCCATTACAGTGCTGACCCGTTAAAGATAGGCGGACTTACAGAGCATACCAAGGGGCATGTCATTAACGGAGTTATGGTTCCGAGCCATGAGTGGGTTGAGGGCTTTTTGGACTATTATCATCTGACGGGCGATGAGAGAGGGCTTGAGACAGCGCTCGGCATAGGTGAAAATATAATGAAGCTGCTTGATACTCCCGCATATGCAGTAGCAGGTGAGAGCAATGCCCGCGAGACAGGCTGGGCGCTTCGTGCTCTTACGGCGCTGTACATTGAGACAGGGGATGAAAAGTATAAGGCTAAGTGTGACAGGATAGTGGGCTATTTTGAAAAATGGTACGACGATTACGGCTGTTTTGCTGCACCGTACACGGATAACACACTTATTCATGTAGGATTTATGATTTCTGTTGCCGTCGGAAGCCTTATGAGGTACTATAGAATCAACAAGACGGATGAGCTTAAAGAGCTTATCATGCTTGCTGTGGATGATATACTTGACAACTGCATGCTTGACTGTGGTTTGTTCTATTATAAGGAACTGCCAAGTCTTGCAAGACTCGGCAACAATACACTGCTTCTTGAGGCGATGGCAGCAGGATATGAGCTTACGGGTGATAAAAGGTATCTTGAGGCGGGGCTTGCAACCATGAGAAGGGCACTTATGGAGCCTCACAAGTATGTCGGCGGTGATAAGCAGATAATCGGTGATGCGCTCGTGGTGGCGGGCGATTCGACGAAGAATTTTGCACAGAGCTTCTATCCTATTGCGTATTACTATAAGTGCCTTGTCGAGGCAGGAATGGAAGAGCATGTTCACATTTAAGGATGACGTATTAAAAATATCGGTCCGCAGTCTTGTGGAGTTTATCTGCCGTGAGGGGGATATTGACTCAAGACGCGGACGCGGCGGTGACAAGGCAGCGATGGATGCGGGAAGCCGTGCACATCGTCGTATACAAAAGCAGATGGGTTCACAGTATGAGGCGGAGGTTCCTATGAAGATGGAATTTCCGTCTCATAATTATACTATAGCGGTTGAGGGCAGAGCAGACGGAGTAATAACCGAAGCAGACGGAGTCACGATAGACGAGATAAAGGGAACATACAGAAACTTAAATAAGCTTGACGAGCCTGTCGGTGTACACAAGGCACAGGCGATGGTGTACGCATATATGAAATGTGTGTGCGATGGACTTGACCACATAAGCGTAATGATGACGTATGTAAATCTCGACAATGATGAGATAAAGTATTTTAAGGAGAGTTTTTCATTCGGACAGGTTGAAGAGTGGTTCATGGATGTGCTGGGCAGATTCAGAAAATGGGGCGATTTTCTCTATGACAGCAAAATCCGCCGTCAGGAATCAATTCACGAACTTGAATTTCCTTTTCCATATCGTGAAGGGCAGCGTGATATAGCAGTCAGCGTCTATAAGACGATCAGGATGAGCAAAAAGCTGTTCATTCAGGCACCTACGGGTGTCGGAAAGACCATGTCGACGGTGTTCCCGGCGGTTAAGGCTGTCGGTGAGAACTTAGGCGACAAGCTTTTTTATCTGACAGCCAAGACGATAACGAGAACCGTGGCGGAGGAAGCATTTGCCATTCTGCGCTCAAAGGGGGCGGTGTTCAGAACGGCGACAATTACGGCAAAGGAAAAAATCTGCATGTGCGGAAAGCCGGAGTGCAATCCGCTCGCCTGTCCGTATGCGAAGGGGCATTTTGATCGTGTAAACGACGCGGTCTACGACATGGTGACACATGAGGATGTCATAACGCGCGGCATTATAGAGGATTATGCGAACAGGTACACGGTATGTCCGTTTGAATTCTCCCTTGATGCGACCTATTGGGTTGATGGTGTTATATGTGATTACAATTATGTCTTTGATCCTGATGTGTACCTTAAAAGATATTTTTCCGAGGGCGCATCAGGAGATTATATTTTTCTGATAGATGAGGCACACAATCTTGTCGACAGAGCGAGGGAGATGTACAGTGCAAGCCTTTACAAGGAGAATTTTTTAAAGGTGAGGCGGCTTGTTGATAAGGTGGACAAGAGGCTCGCATCTGCTCTTGCAAAGTGCAATCAAAACTTTCTTGAGCTTAAAAAGATGTGTGACGACGTGATTGTTCTTGAGAGCATAGGCTCTGTTATGATATCGCTTGAGAGGCTGTTTGAGGAGTTTACGCGGTTCTTTGAGGATAAGCCTGAGTTTGAATACAGTGAGGAGGCATCGGAACTCTTTTTTGAGGTCAGGCACTTTATAAACATGTATGACCTTATACAGGATAACTATGTCATATACGGAGAGCAGACAGAAGAAGGCTTTATGCTTAAGCTGTTCTGTGTCAATCCGGCACCTTGTCTTGCAAAATGTCTTGACAAGGGAAGGTCTGCCGTATTTTTCTCAGCAACGCTGCTTCCTGTGATGTATTACAAGGAGCTTTTAAGCAGCAGGGATGATTATGCCATATATGTAAAGTCTCCGTTTGATGCGGCCAACAGGCTTCTTGCGGTGGGATATGACGTGACGAGCAGATACACAAGGAGAAACGAGAGTGAATTTCTAAAGATAAAGAGCTATATTGACAGTGTGACGGCACAAAAGAAAGGAAACTATATGGTATTCTTTCCGTCCTACGGATATATGGAGAGCGTGTATAAGCTGTATGGGGAGAAAGAGAAGGAGAATATTATTGTTCAGAACAGGGGAATGACGGAGCAGGAGAGGGAGCAGTTCCTTGAACAATTCGTTGCCGGAAATTCGTGCACGGGTTTTTGTGTCACCGGAGGTGTGTTCTCGGAGGGAATCGACCTGAAAAATGAGAGCCTTATCGGAGCGGTAATTGTAGGGACGGGAATACCGCAGATATGCACGGAGAGAAGGCTTTTGAAGGATTATTATGAAAAAAAGGACGGCAATGGTTATGACTATGCCTACACATATCCCGGAATGAACAAGGTTCTGCAGGCGGCGGGACGTGTAATCAGAACTATGGATGACAGAGGGATAATAATACTGCTTGACGACAGGTTCTCCAAAGAAGCTTATGTGCGTCTGTTTCCTGAGGAGTGGTCTGACTACAGGCTTGTCAGGCTCTCGGAGGCATCGGAGGTTGTGGCGGATTTCTGGGATGGGATTGATGCCGGACCGCAAAATTTGTAAAAGGGCTTTATCTTTTTAAAGGTTTGATTTATAATCGAAATGATAACGTAAATTTGGAGTTGAAAATAAAATTTTAAAACTACTTATTGCTTGCAGTATGCAGGGGGATAAATATGATACATGAAGTAGTAACCGTAGCAATGCCGGTCAGCGAAAAGATTGTGATACGAAAGAACAGAATACAGTCAGAGAAGCTTCCTGCTGATGCAAAGAGGCTGTCTGTTGTCACCGGAATACACGGGGACGAGCTTGACGGACAGTATATATGCTACGAGCTTAACAGAAGGATTAATGAACATATAGAACTTTTAGAGGGGATAGTGGATGTCTATCCGGCGGTCAACCCTCTGGGAATAGAGAGCTGCACAAGAGGAATGCCGATGTTTGACCTTGATATGAACAGGGTATTTCCGGGAACCGAGAACGGGGCAACGGCAGAGTATCTTGCGTCAAAAATTGTCAATGACATTATAGGGAGCGACATGTGCGTTGACCTGCATTCGTCTAATATTTTTATCAAGGAGACACCGCAGGTCAGGGTATTTGATCAGTTCAAGGACAAGCTTATGCCGTATGCAGGACTTTTGAATGCGGATTTTATATGGGAGTACAAGATTAACACGGTTCTTGAAGCGACGCTTGCAAACAGTCTTAATCACCTTGGTGTGCCGACGCTTGTCATAGAGATGGGAGTCGGAAATAAAGTTGAAAAGAGCTATGGCAATCAGATAATAGAGGGGATTTTCAACCTCATGTGCGAGCTTGGCATGTGGAAGGGAAAAAAGACACCTGTAAGGAAGCCTATGATTTCAACCGAGGGTGAGATAACGGTTATACATGCTGCCGTGACGGGACTTTTTATGGCGGCGGACGGCGGAATGCTGAAGGATGTAAGCTTTGGAGAGCATATAGGAGATATTGTTGAACCGCTCACTGGCAGACTCCTTCACAGGGTAGAAGCACCATGTGCCGGAAAAATATTCACGTTCAGAGAGTATCCTGTTGTGTATGAGGGTGCCATTTTGTGCAGAATTTTTACGGGAGGTGTACAGCATGGTTAAGAAAGTGCTATATACCCTTAAGGGATATCACAGAGAAGATTTTAACATAACGGGCTACAGCTTCGGAAGCGGCGATAAGGCAGCCTGCATTGTAGGAGCAATACGTGGAAATGAATATCAGCAGATGTACATCTGCTCACAGCTTATCAAGGTATTGGGCGAGCTTGAGGAGAGAGGGCAGATAACCTCCAACAATGAAATTCTCGTAGTGCCATGTCTTAATCCTTATTCCGTCAATGTTCAGAAGAGATTCTGGGCTATGGATAATTCCGATATTAACAGAAGATTTCCGGGAATTCACGGTGGTGATACCACACAGAACATTGCCGCGGATTTTTTTGACAAGGTTAAGGGCTACAGCTACGGGATACAGTTTACGAGCTTTTATATGCCGGGAGATTTCATACCGCATGTGCGAATGATGGAGACGGGGCATCAGAGTCCGAGCCTTGCCAACCTCTTCGGGCTTCCGTATGTGGTAATAAGAAAACCAAAGCCGCTTGACACGACGACGCTCAACTATAACTGGCAGATGAGCGGAACATGTGCATTTTCGATATACACCAACTGCAGCGACTACATAGATGACGCATCGGCGAGACAGGCGGTTGCAAGTGTACTTCGCTTCTTGACGAGAATGGGTATTATAAAGTATTATAACCATAGCGGATTTATTGCACATGTACTTGATGAGGATGAGCTCATGGCTGTAAAGACCAATACGGCAGGGCTTTATCGCAGACTTAAGGGTCCGAGTGATCCCGTATACAGAGGAGATATAATCGGAGAGGTTATAGACCCTTACGAGGGAGAGGTAATCAATCAGGTTATCTCACCTACGGAGGGAATCATATTCTTTGCACACACCGCACCGACGGTTATGGAGAACAATGTTGTCTACAGAATTATCCGCAGACTTCATGAGTAATAAATAACGCACAAAAATATGTCATAGGACATGAACATGGAGGAAAAAATGAGCAAGGTTAGACGAGTTTATTCTGAGAAGATGCCTGCATTCGCTGTCAAGGCAAAGGAGCTAAGTGACGAGATTTCCAATTATCTTAACATCAATACTGTTAAGAATGTACGAGTACTTATTCGTTACGATATTGAGAATATCTCCGATGAGGTGTATAAGGATGCATTGGTTACTGTCTTTTCTGAACCGCCTGTAGATTATGTCTACGAGGAGGATTTCGAGAAGAAGGCAGGCGGGAAGGTTTTCGGTGTTGAGTACCTTCCGGGACAGTTCGATCAGAGAGCCGATTCTGCCGTACAGTGTGTAAAGCTTCTCAAGGAGGACGAGGAGCCTGTTATCAGAACTGCTACAGTCTATGTGATTGAAGGCGATGTTACCGAGGATGAACTTGCCCGTATTAAGAGCTTCTGCATCAACCCTGTTGATTCAAGAGAGGCTGATATGGCTAAGCCTGAGACTCTTGTCACCGTATTTGCCGAGCCGGCAGACGTAAAGATTTTTGACGGTTTTAAGGATATGGGGGACGACAAGCTCAAGGAACTCTATGATTCGCTTGGTCTTGCTATGACATTCAAGGATTTTAAACATATTCAGAATTACTACAGGAATGAGAAAAAGCGTGATCCTTCCATGACGGAAATCCGAGTTCTTGATACATACTGGTCAGACCACTGCCGCCACACAACATTCTCCACAGAGCTTAAGAATGTTACATTCGGCGACGGTGATTACAAGAAGCCTATTGTTGATACCTACAATCGTTACCTTGCCGACAGAGAGGTTATCTTCAAGGGCAGAGACGACAAGTTCGTATGTCTTATGGACATCGCACTTCTCGCAATGCGTAAGTTGAAGAAGGAAGGAAAGCTCGAGGACATGGAAGTGTCCGACGAGATTAATGCGTGCAGCATTGTCGTTCCTGTCACGATAGACGGGGTTACAGAGGAGTGGCTTGTCAACTTCAAGAATGAGACACATAACCATCCTACCGAGATTGAGCCTTTTGGTGGTGCTGCTACCTGTCTTGGCGGTGCAATCCGTGACCCGCTTTCGGGAAGAACCTATGTATATCAGGCTATGAGAGTTACTGGTGCCGGAGACCCTACCGTTCCTGTAAGTGAGACATTAAAGGGTAAGCTTCCACAGAAGAAGCTTGTCCGCGGCGCAGCCAACGGCTACAGCTCATACGGTAATCAGATAGGTCTTGCGACAGGCTATGTAAAGGAAATTTATCATCCTAATTATGTTGCAAAGAGAATGGAAATCGGTGCCGTTATGGGTGCGGCTCCAAGAAAGAATGTCATCCGTGAGACATCGGACCCGGGCGACATCATTATTCTTCTCGGCGGAAGAACAGGACGTGACGGCTGCGGCGGTGCTACAGGTTCATCTAAGGTTCACACGGAGGCATCCATAGAGACCTGCGGTGCTGAGGTTCAGAAGGGTAATGCTCCTACAGAGCGAAAGATACAGAGACTGTTCAGAAGAAGTGAAGTAAGTCTTCTTATAAAGAAGTGTAACGACTTCGGTGCTGGCGGTGTCTCTGTTGCAATCGGTGAGCTTGCGGACGGTCTTAACATCAACCTCGACAAGGTGCCGAAAAAGTATGCAGGTCTTGACGGAACAGAGATAGCAATTTCTGAGTCACAGGAGAGAATGGCAGTTGTTGTCGACAAGAAAGATGTCGATAAGATGCTCGCTTATGCCGCAGAGGAGAATCTTGAGGCTGTTCCTGTCGCTGAGGTTACACCTGAGAAGAGACTTGTCATGTACTGGAGAGGAAAGAAGATTGTTGATATCAGCAGAGCTTTTCTTGATACCAACGGTGCTCATCAGGAGACGGATGTTCAGGTAAATATTCCTTCCAAGGACGGAAGCTGCTTTAATGCTCCTGTAGTGAAGGATGTACGTGCAAAGTGGCTTGAGACACTTGCAGACCTCAATGTATGTTCACAGAAAGGTCTTGTCGAGATGTTCGACGGCTCAATCGGTGCAGGCTCGGTATTCATGCCTTACGGCGGTAAGTATCAGCTTACAGAGGTTCAGACAATGGTTGCCAAGCTTCCTGTTCTCAAGGGAAAGACAGACACTGTTACAATGATGAGCTATGGCTTTGACCCATACCTTTCATCATGGAGTGCATATCATGGTGCGGTTTACGCAGTGCTTGAGTCTGTTGCAAAGATTGTCTGTGCAGGCGGTGATTTCTCCAAGGTAAGATTTACCTTCCAGGAGTACTTCAGAAGAATGACAGAGGACGCATCACGCTGGGGCGAGCCGTTCAAGGCACTTCTCGGTGCTTACGATGCACAGCTTGGCTTCGGACTTCCTTCAATCGGAGGTAAGGACAGTATGTCAGGTACGTTCAACGACATGGACGTTCCTAACACACTTGTATCGTTTGCGGTTGACGTTGCCAAGTCACAGGATGTCATCACACCTGAGTTTAAGAAGGCAGGAAATAAGATAGTTCTCTACACAATCAAGAAGAATGAGTATGACCTTCCTGATTATGAGGCAGTTAAGAAGTTATATTCAGATATAAGCAAGGATATTGCAGACGGTGTTATCGTATCAGCCTACACACTTGATGCCAAGGGAATCGCAGCAGCAGTCAGCAAGATGGCATTCGGCAATAAGCTCGGTGTTAAGCTTGATGCATCGGCTGTGAGTGCGGATGAGCTTTTTGCTCCGATGTATGGCTGTATCGTGGCGGAAGTTGCAGCGGACAAGAACGGTGTCGCAGACGGCAGAGTAATCGGTGAGGTTACGGATGAGGCTGCATTTGAGTACGCAGACGTAAAGATTGATGTCGAGGAGGCTCTTGCTTCATGGAAGTCAACTCTTGAGAAGGTATTCCCTACAGTTGCGGTGAAGGGCGGCAAGCAGCTTGACACACCTGTATACAGCACAGATAAGGTGTATGTGTGCAGGAATAAGGTTGCCAAGCCTACAGTGTTCATCCCTGTATTCCCGGGAACCAACTGTGAGTATGACAGCACCAAGGCATTTGAGCGCGCAGGTGCTGACGTGGTAACTAAGGTATTCAAGAACCTTTCAGCCGAGGATATCCGTGATTCGGCACATGAGTTCGCTGATGAGATTAAGAAAGCACAGATTATCATGTTCCCTGGCGGATTCAGCGCAGGTGATGAGCCGGACGGTTCGGCTAAGTTCTTTGCGACAGCCTTCAGAAATGCGGCGATTACAGAGGAAATAAACAAGCTTATAAATGAGAGAGACGGTCTTGTACTCGGTATATGTAACGGTTTCCAGGCTCTCATAAAGCTCGGTCTTGTACCTTACGGTGAAATCAGAATGCAGACACCTGATTCACCTACACTTACCATGAACACAATCGGACGCCACGTATCTAAGATGGTTTACACCAAGGTTGTGACCAACAAGTCCCCATGGCTTGCAGGAGCACAGCTTGGCGGAGTATACTGTAACCCTGCTTCACATGGTGAGGGCCGTTTCGTAGCCAATGATGAGTGGCTTAAGAAGCTCTTTGAGAACGGACAGGTTGCAACACAGTATGTCGATGTGAACACAGGCATTCCGACAATGGATGAAGAGTGGAATCCTAACGGTTCATACATGGCAATCGAGGGTATCACAAGCCCTGACGGAAGAATCCTTGGTAAGATGGCTCACTCTGAGCGCCGCGGCGATTCGGTGGCTATCAATATCTACGGCGAGCAGGATATGAAGATATTCGAGTCCGGAGTGAAGTACTTCCTCTAAAAGTGGAGCAAAGCATGCTTTATGGTATTTGGAGCATAATTCATTATTTTTATCGATTATGCTCCGATGTTCAATGCTAAGATGTTCTAATAACTCCGAGATGATAATTATAAGCCACCGCCGGCGATGCAAAACATACATCCTTGTATGTATTGCATCTGAGCCGACATCCATGTCGGCTCCGGCTGGGACATGAGTGGAGTTATAAGAACATCTAGGCATTTGCCATAAGTCGTATAATCTGTAAAAATAATGGATTTTATGCGAAAGAAAATTTAAAGCATGCTTTGATATTTCATGTTTATATTGATTTAAAAGTTGATTTAAAAGTGTTTATGCGGTTAGTTTGAGGCTTGAAGCGGGAGTCGGAAGCCGGGTCAGGCTAAAAAGTGATGGTATTATTTTTTGTTGGAGAGGCGTTTGAAGGGCGTTTTTCCTATATGTTGTTATATGGCAACATGGGAGATGGTTATGAAGAAGAGCGTTAAGAAGGAGATACTGGGGTATCTTAAGATAATTGCAGCAGGTGTTGTGATTGCAATTCTGCTCAACAGATTTGTCATTATAAATGCGGATATTACGTCGGAGTCTATGAGTACGACCTTCGAGAAGGGCGATAAGCTTATCGGACTCAGGCTTGCTTACCTGTTCTCTGAGCCAAAGCGCGGGGATATAATTATATTTAAATATCCCGACGACGGCGAGAAGCTTCTCATTAAGAGAGTTATCGGGCTTCCGGGGGACATGGTTATAATAGAGGATGGACTTGTGTACATCAACGGCAGTGAGGTACCGCTTGAGGAGCCTTACGCACACGGAAACAATAAGCAGAGCTTCGGTCCGTACATGGTTCCTGCAGACTGCTATTTTGTGCTCGGGGACAACAGGGACAACTCGAAGGATTCGAGATACTGGACAAATACATTTGTCACGAAGAAGCAGATTGTTGCCAAGGCACTGTTCAGATACAATAATGGATTTAAAGTTATAGAATAGCATATACTTTATGTTTTGGACCTGACACGTTTTACGTTACAGGTCTTTTGCTTTTTTAAGTTCCTTTCAGGAGAATATATCATGCAAAATCAGCTTTCGTGTCAAAAGTATCCCATTCATGACGGGAGCATTGTTTTTTGCCGCTCATCGGATATAATTTTATTGACGAATAGATATGGTTCGGGTGTCAAAACATGCTTTCACAACTTCAATGTGTATATCCTGTTATAATTATGCATATCAGCTCCGTTGTACGAAGCAGGTTGTTCTAACGACTCTTAAGAAAATATTTCTGCTTCTGCCACCGTTGCAAAATCAGCATCCATGGCTGTTTGCAACTCAGCCGGCATCCATGCCGGCTGTGGCTGTACGATGAACAGAGTCCTAAGAACAACTAAGCTTCTTCCAAAAGTTGTGATATGCATAATTATAACAGGATATACACATAAAAAACAGATCCGCATGTTTTGATACCCGAACCATAGATATGTATATAACAAGAAAGGAACTGCTCGAAATGAAAATAAATAATCAAAACAAGAAGATGTATATGCTCCTCATTTTTGCGATGATAGTCATGTTGTTCGTATTTAAGATAATATATATCAGGCGTGAATATATTTATTTGAGTACGGATTATAGTGTTTACGTTGTTATGTTTATGCCTTTTGCAATTTTTTATGCACTAAAATATGTGGACAATATAACAAGTGCGACCGCATTGAATTGGCTCTGTACAGTTCCTATGAGTATGTATCTTTATCAGAGCATGTATCTTCGTTTCAAACAATTTGATATGTTGATTGTATATTCTTTAATGGGAATTTTTATAAATTTAATTGTTTTTAAAAAGGCTGAAATGAAAAAATTTATATTGGCAGTATCAGGATATATAATGTTGAGTATATTGACGCTTGTCGGAGCAGTAAAAGAATTGGTTAATGCTGTTAACGGAAGAAATTATGAGCAGTGTCTGGTTATAAATATTATAAAGAATGCAAAATGTTTTAAGGCCTCGGTTGACTCGCAACAATACCTCGATGCTCTGCTTTATTTACCCGGCAAAAATTTGCGGCAGTATTTTATTGCAGAAAAGATAACACAATATGGGCTTTTGAATGTACTCTTTGTTTTTATTTTGATTGTAGGTGTATTGGCACTTTTGTTATATAAAAATTTTAAAAGAAATAACGAGGTATCTCTGATAGCCACGGCAATAATGATTATACAAAGCGTATGTTTTTTATTGGTCAACTTGGGCATTTTAAGAGGCTCTGTTTATGAGATTCCGTTTTTCAAAGAAAATACAGTCTATTCTGTCTGTCAGTTATTACTGTTGGGAGTTGCACTGGACATAAAAGGGAGCTTTTTGAACATTGCGAAGAAAAGAATATGATTGTATGGTGTAAAAGGGATGTATACCGGAATGAAAAATGACATGATGTTAAGTATTTTGGTTTGTGACGATGACAAATATTTTTTTGAAATATTAAGAGACTACTTATGTGGAAATATGAATTTTAATAACTCCAATTTTCTGTATTCCGGCAATAAAGAAGATATGCTTAAAACGTATAGGGATGTAAGACCGGATCTTGTATTTATGGATATTGAAGTTGGCGAAGATATTGGATTTGATATAATAAGGGAACTGCTTAAAGAAGGATATTCACTACAGGTCGTTTATATAACCAACTATGATCATTATGTTTTTGATGCTTTTGTTGGTCAGCCGTTAGGCTTTGTAAGAAAACAGAGTTTAGAAACCGACTTGGAAACTGTTTTACGGGAAGTTAACAGGGTGCTGGAGAAAAAGGTAAAAGTAATTGAAATTACAAGCGGAACAACTAAGTACACTTTAAAATTAAGTGAAATAATTGCCTTTGAAATATTTGTTCATGATATGACAGTGTATTATTATGACGATACGGAACTTACAGTGAGGTATACGCTGAAAAAAATAGAAAATGAATTGAATAAGTATGATTTTATAAAGATAAGCAGAAATACGTTAATAAATCTTAATTATATAAAGGATATGTCAAAAGATATGATTGTCATGAAGAATGGCAGAAAGTTTTATATATCATCGAGAAATGTGACAGAGGTAAAAAACAGATTTAAGAAATTTAATGAGGAAAGACATGATTAAGAAATACTTAAATATATTATTTTATATGTTTTCATTTATATTTATATACTATCTGCTTGTTTCCGGTACAAATTATGAGATTTTACCAAGCTTATTGATTATGGTAATCGTCTTTATAGATATTGCAATGTATATTGCTGATGAATATGAAAGCAGTATTATAACAGAAAAACAAAAAGCAGCAGTGTATTTAAAAGATTTGGAAAATCAAAAGGAGAATGTTGAAGCAATAGAACAAAGAAACTTAGAAACGGAAAGACGAAATCATGATTTAAAAAAGAATATAAGACTAATCAAGGACTTAATGGAAAAAAATCAGTACGGTGAAGCCAGGGAATATATATGTAAACTGGAAGAAAAATGCAGCACATATTTTTCGTATCGGTTATATTCTAAGCATTCCGTGATAAACTCCCTTTTGAATTCCAAGATTGAGTTCTGTCAATCAAATGGTGTTGATGTAAAATGTTTTGTCTGTGGAAAAATAGATGGTGTTGATGACGTTGAATTATATTGTCTGTTGGTAAATTTATTGGATAATGCGATTGCGGCGGCAATGTTGAGTGAAAAGCCTTATATAAGTATATTTCTTAACTGTTCCGATACTGAGATTTACGGAGAGTTTATTAATACCATAAAAACGACAGAATGTTCCGGATTTGAAGATTTGATACCTGAAAATAATAAAGACGGACATGGATATGGTTTGTTGAATATATGTGAGATAGTCAAAAATAATAATGGGGAGATCGATTTCTTACTACTTGATTCGGATAAGGTAAAAGTTACTTTCAAAATAAAGAAAAAAGTGTTGACAACGGAAAAAAATAGTGGTATTATACAGAAGTTGTGAAAATAAAGAAGAGTGTCCGCTCTCACCTCAGCACATATATGTGACTCGGGTTAATATTTAAGCTTTGACGGGCTGCTAAGTGGCGCCCTTAAGCGTTGAGTATGCGGATGGTTTTCTATCTGCATTTTTTTTGCGAAAATATGATGGAGGTGCACTACAATTAGCGACTTAATGATTAACGAACAGATCAGAGACAGGGAAGTCCGTCTGATTGGTGAGAATGGCGAACTTATTGGCATCATGTCTGCCAAGGAGGCATATAAGCTTGCACAGGAGGCAGAACTTGATCTTGTAAAGATTGCTCCTACAGCTAAGCCACCGGTATGCAAGATTATCGATTACGGCAAGTACAAGTATGAGATTGCAAGAAAAGAGAAAGAAGCCAAGAAGAAGCAGAAGGTTATCGAGATTAAGGAGGTTCGTTTATCTCCGAATATTGAAGACAATGACCTTAACACCAAAGTTAGTGCAGCCAGAAAGTTCTTAGAGAAGGGCAATAAGGTTAAGGTAACTTTAAGGTTCAGAGGTCGTGAGATGGCGCATATGGCAAGCAGCAAGCACATCCTTGATGACTTCGCTAAGATGCTTGAGGAAGTAGCAGTTGTTGAGAAACCCGCCAAGGTAGAAGGCAGAAGCATGACACTGGTTTTAGCACAGAAGCGCTAAAATACTATATTTAAGGAGGATTTAATCATGCCAAAAATAAAGACAAGCAGGGCAGCAGCAAAGCGTTTTAAGAAGACAGGTACAGGTCAGTTAAAGAGAATGAAGGCTTACAAGAGCCATATCCTTACTAAGAAGAGCACAAAGAGAAAGAGAAATCTCAGAAAGGCTACTTTAGTTGACAAGACAAACCTTAAGGCAATGAAGAAGATTTTACCATATCTCTAAGATGAAGTCGGTTAAGACAGAGTTTTGTATGGTATGACAGTGCATTTGCCACGGTTGTCGGCATGTGCTTTAGAATAGAAATTTAGGAGGAATTAGACAAAATGGCAAGAATTAAAGGCGGTTTAAACGCAAAGAAGAAGCACAATAGAGTATTAAAGTTAGCTAAGGGTTACAGAGGAGCCAGATCTAAGCAGTACAGAGTTGCTAAGCAGTCTGTTATGAGAGCTCTTACAACAGCTTATGCTGGAAGAAAGCAGAAGAAGAGACAGTTCAGACAGTTATGGATTGCAAGAATCAACGCTGCAGCAAGAATGAACGGTCTTTCATACAGCAAGTTCATGTTCGGTCTCAAGAACGCAGGCGTTACAATGAACAGAAAGATGTTAGCTGAGTTAGCTGTTAACGATGCAGCAGCATTTACACAGTTAGCTGAGGTTGCTAAGGCTAACCTTAAGTAATTTTTGTAATTATTTAAAATAAATATGCATTTCTTCAAATTTGCTATTGCAAATTTGAAACGGGAGATGTATAATATTATTCGGTTCCGGAGATAACGGAACCGGTATTCCTCGATAGCTCAATGGTAGAGCACACGGCTGTTAACCGTGGGGTTGTAGGTTCGAGCCCTACTCGGGGAGCTCGATAAGGAACGCGGATGTGTTCCTTTTTTCGTTTTACATGAAATAAAAAGCATGTGTACTGAATATCAGCACACATGCTTTTGTTGTTTTTATGTTACATTTGAAGAAAATTTCTGTAGTCCTCCAGTTCCTTCGGAACCTCGTGGCCCTTTCGCTGAAGCGATGTTAGGACGATATCGAGATGCTTTGCCTTGGCTGAAAATACCTTGCTGTCATTGGAGAAGAGGTCTTTAACCATAGGATTGTCCTTTAATCTGTCACGGAATTCCTTCGCGAATGGGCAGTATGTTGCAAGGATACGTCTTACAACCTTGTTGAGACGGAAAGAGCCGAGTGCTTCGTAAATCATCCATACCTCATAGTCACGGACAAACACCTCGCGGTAGTTGTTACGGCAGGAGGTGAGGTTAGACTTAATCTTAGCCTTGACCGCCTCGGAGAGCTCACGGTTCTTCTTGTAGAACTGAATGTAATCGCAGTACTCTGCGGTGAGTGAAGGGTCTGACATATTGTTCCAGTATACACCTTGAGAGCGCTTGCACATCTCCCAGCGGAATTTTCCGGTTACGCTTATAAGTATATTGGCGACATTGATTGTCGGGAATATAGGTATTATGAAGCGTGCAGGGGTGTCCTTCCTGCGGCCTTCAATCTCCTGCCACATAAGACCTTCGTTTCCGGCGACAGGCATGAGAATTATATCCGGGAGAACCTCTGACATGATGAACTCACGGTCAATTTCCACATCCTTGTTCTGGTATATTATCTCGCGGTAGAATGCTGAGTAGTCCTTGCGGCGGATGCCGTTAAGGGCAGCAATAACTTTTTCTGTTGTTGCGAGAAGTGAGCCGAAGTTCCTTGTGATGCCGTTGTCCGTTAGGACAGGGCAAAAATTGCTGCTTCTTCCGTGAACGACACGGTTGGCTGAGGTAAACATATTGTCAATTTCGAACTGAACCTTTGCCTCAGTGTCTTTGAGTGCCGCCTCGGCAGCAGTTGTGGAGAGCTTTCCCAGCTTCTTTGCAGAGTTGATGGTTTCTGCATAATCCATATCCATCATGTTCTTGGATGGCTCCTTGTCACCCCATAATATCTGCCTGAGCCAGGAATACAGAGTGTGGACTCCGCTGCCGTTACATTCATTCTCCACGATGAGCGACAGCTTGTAAAGCTCCAATGCATTCTCTCTGGATAAAAGGTTTTCATCCATATATCCGAAATTGAGGAACATCGATACAATCGGAGGTGTGGTGAGGCTGTTGACTGCCTTGTTGAAGACAAGATAGTATATTTTGTAATACAGCTTGGAAATTTCACGTCTAAGCTGTCTGGCCTCGTCGGAAGGAGAGACCTGCTGCTTAGGGTCGCGGTACGTTTCAATAAGCTGCATGAAACGTGACGCACTGTCACTGTCTAACTCAGCATAAGTTAACAGTCTCGGAAGTGACTTCTCAAGCTGTGACCATGCATAGTCCTCATCAAAATCGTCATCGGTTGTTATAAAGGCGGCAGGTGTGTCCTCGAGTGCCATGATAAAGTCGTCCTCAGGAACCTCCTCCTCAACATAGTCTAAGTTGATTTCAAGCTTGTCCGCCATCTGTGTACATGCATCGTTGGCATTGGAGAGAAACCTTGCACCATCGTATATTGCTCCTATTGCGGCTGTAAGGCTGGACTTATAGAAGTCAACCGTAACCTTGCTTGGAATGGTTGAAAGTGCATTGAATTTATCAAGTTCCCAACGGGCAATGCGCGAGTCGGGGCGATATTCGGTGTCAAGTTCACGACATCTGCGCGTCAGTTCAAGATATGTCTTGATTATATCTGCAATGTGGCGTGACTGCATAATAACAAAAATACCGATATTGTCTGCCTGGTCACTCAGTACACGGCTGATATCCGAAGAAGAAGAGACCTTGTACCTCTTAACCATGGTCTCTTCCTCTGCAAAATAATTGTATATGTACATTCCGTAAAAGCAGTCCGTCAGACCTGCCGCGGAGCCGGGACCAAGATAATATGTACCATAAGTTGTCATGCATTTTATTTTACCCTTGAGGATGATGTATATCTCATCGACATCATCTCCGCGGGTGGTGAGGCGCTCGCCTGCTGCATAGGTAACTACGATTCCTGAAATGCCATTATCCATATTAATCCCCATTCTTGAGCAGATTAGGCTCTGCTTCCTATCTTAGAAAGTGTCTTGTGAACTTCAGCCTTGAGCTTCTCGTTCTTTGTTGTGTTGTAGAGTATCTGAAGTCTTGCCTTGATGTGATCGGTACCGATCTCACCTAATGTGTCGACTGCGGCGAATACAACTTCCTCGTCAAGTGACTCTAAGAGCATGATGACAAGGTTTCTTGAGTCATCATTGGCGTACTGCTTACATGCTTCACATATTGCAAGCTGGTCCTCTATTGTTGACCAAAGATACTGCTTACGAATCTTCTCGGTCTTTTTTTTCTTGAGTAATGATAAATACTTCTTAGTTAATGCCTGATCTGCCATAGTATAATACCTTCTTTCTGTTTATGTCAGCTGTCAGAAAAGTAGCTGATTTATACTAAATAGTCTAGTCTATTTCGAGGGTAATGTCAATAAAATTTAGGTTGTTATGGAGCGGGAATTGTGTATAATAAAATTAGAAAACAGGTCATCGCAAGAGAAAGGAATCCGCTATGATAATAAATGATAAAAATAACTATGTTGATATGATGGCAAAATTTGTTGAGGCACTCGGATATACGGATGTCAAGCAGTCCGGTGATGAAAATATTGTGAATATTATGGCAAAAAAAGATGGCAGAGTCTATGCTTTTGCATGCCGTTATGATATAGATGCAATAAGCGGTAAAGCTATGGAGGAATTTATCGCGGCGGCTAAAAAACCTGGCGTGGATGTGCTGGTGTTTATGACCAACAGCTCATTTTCATCATCAGCTAAGAAGACGGGAGATGCTGCGGGCGTTGAATTGTGGGACAGAAATTATATAGACAGAATTTCAATAGGCGTGGATGTGCAGTATGAGAAGCCGGCAGTTAAAGAAAAGAGCAACACGAAGCTGTATATTGCGATAGCTGCTGTTGTGGCTGCCGTTTTGATAGCCGCACTGGTATTGTACTTTTTTAAGTAAGATTATTTGTCAAGACGCATATCGGACTGGATTCGGTTTTTATATGTTTCCGGGTCTTTTGCCATTTCAGCCATGGCCTCAAATGCAAACAGCACCATTGCTTCCTTGCAGCAGGAGGCATCATTTTTGCCTGTATCGTGCAAAAGGTCATAATTTGACATCTGCCATACGAACAGGTCGGCGATGGAGTAGCCGTCAATAGTGTAACGGCATAGGAGGTCATGGTGGTCTATATAGTACAGAAGCTCTTCATATATACCGGTATTTTCCATAACCGATGACCAGAATGAATTGAACCAATCGTCATTGTTTCCAACCAGATCGGACAGTTCCTTAACTGCTTCCATAAGCTTGATTTTTCTTGCGTCATAGATGATATTTGCCATAGTAAGCCTCGATTCTGTTCAAACAGTGTAATGCAAAACAGCCCCAAATGCCTGATTCACAAGCATCTGAAGCTGTATAATGCAAATGCAGTCGAAGGGAGTTGAACCCTCATGGACGTAAGTCCACATGAACCTGAATCATGCGCGTGTGCCAATTTCGCCACGACTGCATATAGTGTCAGGTGATTAACCTTACTGACGCTTATATATAATATCATTCATGACGAGAATTTGTCAAGGGCAATGTGAAAAATGTCAGAGATATTGTACGATTTGTAGAAAAAGAATATTTATTAAAAAAAATTTAAAAAATTTCAAAAAAGTACTTGCATTATCAAAAAGGGTATGGTATTATACATCATGTCGCTGGTGAACAACAGCGAAGCACATAATAAGCAGTCGTGGCGGAATTGGCATACGCGCTAGACTAAGGATCTAGTCCATATTGCTTGGGTGCGGGTTCAAGTCCCGCCGACTGCACTTATTTAGACCTTGAGAGTTTTCTCAAGGTCTTTTGCTGTTCTCAAAGATTTTCTTAATAGAATTATAATTTTTGGAATCCTTGAATTTTCCCCATGTCTGTTGTATAATCAATTCATTAATGCTGCGCAAAATGCGCGAATTCAGGAGGTTGTGATGGGCGAAATTTTTTCAGAGTGGATTGTTAAGAGAAAGACACCGCAGAAAGTCAGGATGATAGAGGTCTTGCTTGTCATCGTATGCGTGCTGTCATGTGCACTTATCAGCATTCCGTATGTCGGAGTGCTTGTGGTTGCACTTATAATTTTTCTTACTTATATTTACTTTAAGAACAACGATGTCGAGTGGGAGTACGCACTTGTCGAGAAGAATATGTACATTGATAAGATTATGAAGAAGTCCAAGAGAAAGAGAATGGGCGAGTATGACCTTACAAAGACTGAGGTTATGGCACCGGCGGATTCCTCATATATCAAGGAATATGACAACAAAAATCTTAAGGTATGTGATTATTCATCACTTATTCCCGAGAACGAGAATAAGAAGTATGTGATGGTAATTCTGAATAATAATGAACTTGTCAAGCTTATTTTAGAGCCTGATGAGAGAATGCTTAAAGAACTCAGGGATATAATTCCGAGACAGCTCCACATCGATTAGCGGTATGTCAGCTTTTTAAAATGAATGGTTGACATTTGCAGGAGTATTTGCTACTATTGATAAAATTATACAAAATTAAGAAAGCGAGGATATTTAAGATGGGTAAGATTATTGGCGATGGCATTACTTTTGATGATGTGCTGCTGGTACCACAGTATTCGGAAGTTACACCGAATATGGTAGATTTATCAACGAATCTTACAAAGAAGATTAGACTGAATGTTCCTATTATGAGTGCCGGTATGGATACAGTTACCGAACACAGAATGGCAATTGCAATGGCAAGACAGGGTGGAATCGGTATCATTCACAAGAATATGTCCATAGAGGCTCAGGCTGAGGAAGTTGATAAGGTTAAGCGTTCCGAACATGGAGTAATCACGGACCCATTTTATTTATCACCTGAACATACACTCCGCGATGCGGACGAGCTTATGGCTAAGTTCCGTATTTCCGGTGTTCCTATCACAGAGGGAAGAAAGCTGGTTGGAATTATCACTAACCGTGACCTTAAGTTCGAGCAGGATTTTGATAAGAAGATTCGTGAGTGCATGACAAGCGAGGGTCTTGTTACTGCTAAGGAAGGAACTACCCTTGAGGAGGCTAAGAAGATTCTTGCCAAGGCTCGTAAAGAGAAGCTTCCTATTGTAGATGATGATTTTAATCTTAAGGGTCTTATCACAATCAAGGATATCGAGAAGCAGATTAAGTATCCTTTATCTGCCAAGGACGAGCAGGGCAGACTTCTCTGCGGAGCCGCAGTAGGTATTACCAAGAATATCATGGATAGAGTTGACGCACTGGTTGAGGCTAAGGTTGACTGCATAGTAATTGATTCTGCACATGGTCACTCCAAGAATATTATAGATACACTTAAGATGGTTAAGGCAAAGTATCCTGACCTTCAGGTTATTGCCGGTAATATAGCAACGGGCGCAGCGGCTAAGGCTCTTATCGAGGCAGGTGTTGATGCGGTCAAGGTTGGTATCGGACCGGGCTCCATCTGTACCACAAGAGTTGTTGCAGGTATCGGTGTCCCTCAGATTTCGGCAGTTATGGATGTATATGAGGTTGCCAAGCAGTATGGCATTCCCGTTATTGCTGACGGCGGTATCAAGTTCTCAGGCGACATCACTAAGGCTATTGCGGCAGGAGCTGATGTATGTATGATGGGAAGCATGTTCGCCGGCTGTGATGAGGCTCCGGGAGATTTCGAGTTGTTCCAGGGTCGTAAGTACAAGGTATATCGTGGAATGGGTTCCATCGCCGCTATGGAGAACGGAAGTAAGGATCGTTATTTCCAGACGGATGCCAAGAAGCTTGTTCCGGAGGGCGTTGAAGGACGAGTTGCATACAAGGGACTTCTTGAAGACACGGTATTCCAGCTTATGGGCGGTCTTCGTTCGGGAATGGGTTACTGTGGAGCACCGACAATTCCATATCTCAAGGAGAATGGACAGTTTGTCAAGATTTCCGCTGCATCACTTAAGGAGAGCCATCCTCATGATATTCATATCACCAAGGAAGCTCCTAACTACAGCGTAGACCAGTAGGAGATATACTGGTATTTACGGTATGAACGAACTTTAAGGAGTACCTGAATGAAAAAAGGTATGTTAATTTTATCAGGAGTATTTGGGCTGTCAATGATAGCCCTGATACTCCTGATTATGGTATATATAGGAAAAAACAGTATAAGCGGCAGCAATGGAAGTAGGGAGACGGTGTCGGATACCGTGCAGGAGACGACAACGGTTCAGTCGGTATATTTAGTGACGATACCTAAGGAGATACAGCTTCCCGGGTGGGCAGAAGAGTTTAAAGGTACGATTGAGGAGAATCTGCTACCGGTTAACCCATATTCCAGACCGGGAACCAAGCTTGAAGAGGTCAATGCCATTGTTATACACTACGTCGGGAATCCCGGAACGACAGCGGCACAGAACAGAAGCTATTTTGAGAATATTATAGAGACAGGAGAAGCCTCGGTGAGCAGCCATTTTATAGTGGGACTTGACGGTGAGATTATTCAGTGTGTTCCGCTTGACGAGATTTCCTATGCTTCCAACACGCGCAATGAGGATACGATTGCTGTTGAGACATGTCACCCTGATGAGACAGGCAAGTATAATCAGACGACTTATGATTCGATGGTTAAGCTTACGGCTTATCTTTGCATTCTCTATAATCTGAATCCTGACAAGGATGTTATAAGGCATTATGATGTGACGGGCAAGGAATGCCCTAAGTATTTTGTGGATTATGAGAATGAGTGGAGCTTATTTAAAGCTCAGGTGAAGCGTCAGATGAGTGAAAAATAATTTGTTCAATAAAAAACAATGCAGGTCAATACCTTAAGATTAAGATATTGACCTGCATTATTTTTTGTTGAACAGGAGAAGAAGTATGTTTTGTAAAAATTGCGGAAGACAGTTATTGCCTAATGAAAAGTTTTGTGCCGATTGCGGAGCGCCTGTACCCGTACAGGAATCAGCTGTACAGAACGAACAGCCGATTGCAGAAAATCAGCCTGTTGAAAATCATCAGACTGACGCATATAATCAGATGCCTGCAAATGATTATTCCGCACCGCAGTATCAGACAGTTAATGCACAGGGCGGATATAATCAGTATCAGAACGGTCAGCAGGGCGGATATTCTTATGATTATAACAATCAGGGCGTTCAGCCACAGTATGCACAGCCGATGCCCAAGAAAAAGTCAAAGACACCGTTTATAATTACAGCGTGCGGCATTGCGGTTGCACTCGTTGTTGCAATTGCGGCATTCTTTATATTTAACGGACTTAACAAAGCCACCCCTCAGGGACAGATTCAGGGTACATGGATTGCCGAGGAGAACGGAGTAAGCCTCCAACTTGAGTTCAAGCCTGACGGAACAATCGGTATCCCGAATGCAAAAGAACTCGGCGAACTTATTTCACATTATGCAGGCAGCTCCGAATACGGCGACATGATTAACTATGATGAGATTTTTAATATGATTAAACTGACATATAGCATTGATGACCAAAAGACCCTTTCGGTGAGTTTTGAGGTGTCTTTTATCAATCAAAGTCAGTCGCAGTCACTCAAATGGTCTGACGATCCCGCAAACGGCGGTTCGGATACATGGGGAATCGAGGGCGATACTCTCTACATTGCCGGCACAAAGCTGACAAGAATCAATAACTGATATTGTCTTAAAAAAATTCTCAAAAAACAAGGTCACGGTTCAAAATCGTGACCTTTTGTTGTGTGAAATATACAGGCTCTGTCAAAAAGAATTCGTCGTTGTCCGATGAACGATACTGTATGACAATCTCTTTGTGTTTTTGGGATAATTCGATTTATCACAAAATATGTGTGCTTACTTGCGGGCGGATGATATCCCCCTACAGATTTGTACAAAAAGAAAAGACAGCACAATTTCTGTACTGTCTTAGTTGGAGCGGATGACGGGGATTGTTTAATGCGAAAAGTTCTACCTCGCCAACTGCTTGCGGTGCGTAACCCTAACTCTCATCAACGCTCTCCCTAAAAACAGTCCACCGGACTGTTTTCTTAACGGTCGCCTTCGAGCCCCTTGAAAGCACAGAAAAATTTGCAAAATAAAAAAACCAGTACATCAACTGTACTGATTTGATGGAGCGGATGACGGGGCTCGAACCCGCTACCTCCACCTTGGCAAGGTGGCGCTCTACCAGATGAGCTACATCCGCATTTTATTGGTGCCTCCGGGCGGAATCGAACCACCGACACGGGGATTTTCAGTCCCCTGCTCTACCGACTGAGCTACAGAGGCAAAAATTGGCGACCCGGAACGGGTTCGAACCGTCGACCTCTAGCGTGACAGGCTAGCGTTCTAACCAACTGAACTACCGGGCCAAATGTGGTGGGAACAACAGGGCTCGAACCTGTGACCCTCTGCTTGTAAGGCAGATGCTCTCCCAGCTGAG